>JAEEGG010000716.1_pt1 | contig 98413 bp, 88 predicted proteins | sample 9134161 | NCBI WGS metagenome assembly JAEEGG01 (sample SAMN16246543, study PRJNA631951) | gut metagenome | biome: gut microbiome; feature: rumen; material: CR-attached | host: Bos | place: Iran: Karaj | collected 2018-10
ATCTAACACCATGAAAAATTACAACTATGGTAGAACTGAACGTTTATCAGAACAACAACCAGACTTCTGAGTTTTACAAGAAGTGGTACGCACGCGCCTCGTACAAGGAGCAGATTGACCTGAACGGACTGGCCAAGCTGCTGAAGACGCACAACACGAACTGGTCGGAAGGTGCCCTCGTGGGTATCCTGAAGGACATGGTCAAGGAGATCCGCGAGCAGACGCTCAACGGCAACACCGTGAAGATCGACGACCTGGCGATTTTCAAGTGCTCGGTGGAGGGACAGCCCGTGAACACGCTGTACGACGTCCAGAACGACATCGTCATCAAGGCTGTCATCGGTCCCAAGACCGCCCGCGACCCGAAGACCGGTCTGATGAAGCCCACGGGCAACGCAGTGAAGAACATCAAGCTCCTGGCGCAGGCCACCGGCGAGTACACGCGCGCCGAACTGAACAAGGACGCGGTACTGGGATGGACGGACCTGGCGCAGCAGATGATCGACGACGCCAAGCAGCCCGAGCCGTAAACAATGCACAATTCACAATGCACAATTACCTCACGACGGGAGTGGTTCCTGCCGTGAGGTTTTTTCGCTGGTCTCAATAATTATTAAATAAGGTGGGGTATTGTTGTGATTATGAAAAAGAATGCTTAACTTTGCGGCATCAAACGAACAATAGTGTAAAGGGCGAAGTTTGCAGGTAAAGAGACATGAGTAAGAGCTGTGTCAAGATGCTGGTTTTGTGTTCCGTACTGCATTTGTTGGTCGACGGACTGTGCGTGTGCTGTCTCTATCTGATGGCATCGACGCTGCCAGTGTCGCATCTCGTGGGCATCTTCCTCACCTATAACGTATTGGCATTCCTGACACAGCCGTTGACGGGATTATGGGCAGACAGCATGGAGCGCAGACACTGGATGCTGCTGGCATCGGTCCTTTTGCTGACGCTGGGCGTCCTGGCAACGTCGATGGTTATCAACTTCGGACAGTCTGCCGTTGGGGTGATGACGGTGGCCGTGCTGCTGGGAATGGGCAACTCGCTGTTCCATGTGTGGGGAGGCAAACAGGTGGCCGTGACGACAGGCAACGATATGCGTGCCCTTGGCACTTTCGTGTCGACGGGTGCCTTTGGCCTGGCTCTGGGCATTGTCTTCTTTTCGTGGTCTCTGCTCTACGCGGCTTTGCTTGCCATCTGCGTGCTGTCTATGGCTTATGCGCATCTGGATGTCAAAGCGGGCGAGACGGAACTCACGAACAGTCTAGCTGAGCGGCGGAAGCAAATGCTTCACTCTTCACGCTTCACTCTTCACTTTCAAGTGTTCTTCCTGCTGTTGCTGATGCTGGCGGTCATGCTGCGCTCTCTTGTTGGCGAATCGTTCACGGGCGGGCTGTCGAAGACCAGCGGCTTGGTGCTTCTGTTGGGGTTCCTCTCGATGCTGGGGAAGATGGCTGGCGGCTGGATGGCTCGCCGCATGGGCATCGTCCCAATGCTGGTGCTGGTGGTGCTTCTGGCGGCAGTCTGTTTCGTGTTCAGAGGTCAGGGGCTGGTGATACTTCTCGTGGGGCTGTTTGCCGTCAACTGCACGATGCCCGTCACCCTCTATCTGGCCAATGTGTTGCTGCCCAAGCGCGAAGGGCTGGCCTTCGGACTGCTGGCCGCCGCGCTTATTCCCGGTTATCTCTTAGCTGTCCTTTAGCCTATGATTGTAGTACCGACGCTGTTGCTTGCCCTCGTTCCGACGATTCTGATAGAACTCGTGGTGCTGCTCCTTCTGGGAGAACGGCGCGGGCTGGTGCTGGGCTCGTCGGTCGTCATCAACACGCTCACCAACATCCCCCTGAACCTTTACGTCATCTACAACGACAGCAGCCTGACGACCATCGTCCTGGCCGAGTTGCTGGTAGTTGTCGTCGAAGCCCTGTGGTATTACCTCTTCCTCCGCGTCCTGTCGCGCGCCTTCATCTATAGTATCCTGTGCAATGCCATCAGTTTCCTGACGGGGCTGTTGGTACAACTACTCATCGTGTATTTTCAACATAACTAGTTATAAACCCAATAAAAAACGATTGTATTATGACTCTATTAGACATTATCGTAGATCCGCATTATCCTGACACTTTCCACCGGGTTCCCAAACCCGTTGTCCCTGACACCGTCCTCCCTGCCGACACGACGGACACCGTTGCTACGGCGGCCGACATGATTGGCGGTGGCCAGCAGTTTGCTGACGTCGCCCCGCGGCCTTCAGGCATTCTGGAGATGGCCAGTAATGAATTCTTCTGGGCGCTTATCGTCGTTCTGGTTGCCCTGACCCTGTGCTTCTATTTCGTCAAGAAATACCGGAAGACAAACGCTTAGTACGGCTTTGCCAAACCCGCGAGGAGGCTCTCTGATAACGTAACGGATGAAGAAAACTGAGGTGACCGTAAACGCTGGTCGTCAGGTGCAGTATGAGCTGTTGCGCATCCTGGCGATGCTTGGCGTGGTGATGAACCATGTGTTCAACTACGGCCTGCACATCTACGATGATTTCAGCGTCGATGTGTCCAGCTGGCAGGGTGGGGCGGTATGGAGCGTGCTGGAGCTGATGAAGCTGATGGCCCTTCCCAGCGTCAACTGCTACATCCTCATCACCGGCTACTTCCTGGCAGACAGGCACGAGTTTCGGCTGAAAGGCATCTGGCGGGTGTGGAGCACGACGTGGTTCTATGCCGTGGGCATCTACCTGTTGGCCATTGCCCTTGGTGTCGAATCGTTTGAGTGGCATGAGCTGCTGAGGCACGCCACGCCGCTGCTGTCAAACTCCTACTGGTTCGTCACCTCCTATGTCATTCTCCTGCTTCTGGCACCCCTCATCGCCTGGTGCCTGCAACGACTGTCCAAGCGTCAGTATCAGGCGGCGCTGTTGGTGGGCGCCGTCGTCTGCTTCCAGCCCTTCCTGGGTCATGTCCTGATGGACAGGCAGCAGGTTCTGCTCTTCGTCTATCTGTTTATGATTGGCGGCTATATCCGTCGCTACTACAATCCGTTGTCCCGTGCCGTCTATCCGGCGCTGGCGTGTGTCGTCGTCCTGGTGCTGATGTTTGCCTATACCCTGTATAAGAACGAACCAGCCGCCAGTCAGCACTTCAAGATCTTTGCAATGGAGTATCATGGGCTGGTGCTGCCGCTGTCAGTCGCCATCTTCCTTTGGACGATACATTGGCGCTTCAACCATGAAGCCGCCCGTCGGGCCATCATGCTGGTGGCACCCCTTTCTTTCGCCGTTTACATCATCCACACCCAGTCGGTCGTCGACACATGGCTGTGGGACAGCGTCTCTCCGTGGTTTGGCGGTATGTCCGCCCCATGGCTCCCGTTGGCTTGTGTCGCTGTCACCCTCGCGGTGTTCGTCCTTTGTATAGCGATGGAATATGTCAGAAAACGGTTCGCTCATCAACTTTTTTCGAAACTTCCTTTGCCCTTTAGAGAATAATTCGTATATTTGCCCCCCAATAAATCAGGAGTGGCAAAAAACTTTTGCAACACATTCGAAGACATAGTAATCTTAATCATCAATCAAAACGACAATGAAAAAAATCCTATTATCAATGGCTGCTATGGCAGTATTTGCAAGCGTTTCGGCACAGAAGATGCTGGTGCTCTACTATTCAGAGACGGGAACGACGAAGACCGTGGCCGAGGAGATACAGAAGCAGACTGGTGCCGACATCGAGGCCATCGCCTGCGAGAAGCCCTATTCCGGCAACTTCCAGGAGACCATGCAGCGCGGCCAGCGTGAGATGCAGAGCGGCGAGTATCCTGCATTGAAAGCGCTGACGAAGAAGGTGTCCGACTACGACGTCATCTTCCTGGGCTATCCCATCTGGTTCGGCACCTATGCCAACCCCATCGTGACGTTGCTCAAGCAGCAGGACTTTGCCGGCAAGACCGTTGTGCCGTTCTGCACCTTTGGCAGCGGTGGCCTGAACACGTCGAGCGATGCCCTTGTCAAGGCCCTGCCCAAGGCCAAGATAGCCCAGGGTTATGGCGTGCGTACGGCCCGCGTGGCTGCTGCCGCCAAGGAGCTCGACCGCTTCCTGAAGGAGAACGGCTATAAGAGAGGTAAGGTGGAGAAGCTGGCCGACTTCTCGGCTCAGCAGGCCGTGACCGATGCCGAGAAAGCCATCTTCGACGCCGCCTGCTCCAGCTATCAGTTCCCCTTGGGTACCCCTCAGACCGTTGGCAAGCGTCAGACACCCGACGGTACTGAATACAAGTTCATGGTGAAGAGCCGCGGCATGGGCGGTGAGGAGTCAACCTCCGTCATATACGTCGTAGTCGACAAAGCCGAGGGTTCAAAGCCCGAGTTCACCCAGGTGGTGAGGTAAGAAGTCGTCGGTGAAAGGCGTTTTTTTACCGATAATGGTCGCTATTACACAAAAAAAGTGTAACTTTGCACGCTGAAAGCAGTGTCCCGGTCTGCCGCTGGTGTCTTCGTGGCACGAGAGGAAAGTCCGGGCAGCACAGGACACCCCACTTGCGAAAGTACAAGCAGTCGGCGACGGCTGGATATGGGAGAAGAGAATGACCGCCTTGAAAAAGGTAAGGGTGAGAAGGTGGTGTAAGAGACCACCAGGCGGCTGGCGACAGTCGTGCTGTTCCATCTGGGGGCTGCAAGTTCATGTAAACCATCCGTCCGAGGGTTGTCCGCCCGAGGGCCGCAAGGCACACGGTGGAGGGTAGAATGCTTCAGCCGCGGGGTGACTCGCGGAGTAGATAAATGGCAGACAGCGGCGCCTGGCGCCGTGACAGAACCCGGCTTATAGGGACAGTGCTTTCGTTTTTTCAAGCCTCCCCAAGCCCCTCCCAAGGAGGGGATGTTAAATACTGAAGCGATGAGTCAGAATAACGACACAAGGAATGTAACCAAACACCCCCTCCTTCGGAGGGGCTTGGGGAGGCTTTACAAGACACTTTCGCTGACCATTAAGTTCTTTACGGCAGAGCGAGTGATGGCCAAGGCATCGGCCCTGACCTACAACACGCTGTTGGCCATCGTCCCCATCATGGCGGTGGTGTTTGCCATTGCCCGCGGCTTCGGCTACAACAAGTATATTGAGGTGTGGTTCCGCGACCTGCTGTCGTCGCAGCCACAGGCGGCGGATATTATCATCGGATGGGTGAACAGCTACCTGGTACACACCAAGAGCGGCATCTTCCTCGGCATCGGCCTGCTGTTCATGCTCTACACCGTGTTGATGCTGGTCAGCAACGTCGAGCAGTCGTTCAACGAGATTTGGCGCGTAGCCAATGGACGGAGCATCTACCGCTCGTTTGCCAACTACCTGGCAGCCTTCTTCCTGTTTCCCATCTTCATCATCATCACCACTGGTCTGTCGATACTGATTACGACGGCGGCCAGTACGATGCCCGATGTGCTGATGCTCAGCTCCGTGCTTCGGAAGCTGCTCGACCTGATTCCCTACCTGCTGATGTCTGCTTTCTTCATCGGCCTGTATGTGACGATGCCCAACACCCATGTGGACTGGCGCTGCGCCATCGTGCCGGGCATCATTGCCGGTACGGCTATGCAGTGGCTACAGCTGTTCTACGTCCATTCACAGATATGGGTGACGGGCTACAACGCCATCTACGGCTCGTTTGCCGCGCTGCCGCTGTTCATGCTGTGGGTACAGATCTCGTGGACCATCTGTCTCTTTGGCGCCGAGCTGACGTTCACGAACCAGCACCTGAAGCGTATGGGCTTCAATCTGGAGGAGCCAGACTTCCATCCCCTGGTCGAGATTGATGAGGAAGACGTCAACGAAGGAGCTGTCAAGGTTTATGCGGACGGGATTGATGAACTGTAAGACGGTGGGAAAACAACGAAATATACGATTATGAAGAAGAACAACATAAAAACTATCCTGACAATCAGCGCCGCCATCGTCTTGATGACGGCCTGTAACAACAACAACCAGCAAGTTCCTGCCGACCTCCAGCATAAGCTGGACAGCATCAGGGCCCTGGAACAGTTGGAGCTGTTACGTGCGCAAGGTATCAATTTGGATGAGAACGCCAGCCCCATGCAGCAGTTCTACGACACTCTCGCCATCCAGCCGCTGCCCCTGAGATTCTCGGCCGACTACGTCAGCGAGCTGCCCAACTACCAGACGGTGCCGCTGTCTCTGGCACAGCTGATGAACTTCGAGGGACGGCTCTCGTCGAAGGCCATCGCCCTGCCTGAGACCACCAGTCTGCGACTGATGATTCTCGCTGCCGATGGGGGCGACAACCAGTATACACTATGGCTCTATTCACTAGGCCCAGACTTTTTCCCTGTTGACAAGCTTTGTCTCTACACCCCGACGAAACAAGTATGCAAAGACGGCGAGCCGCTGATGACAGAGTTCTCCATCACCAGCGACTACGAGATCTTCCTGACGACGGTGACGGCAGACCATAAAACAGAACGTCAACGGCTCTTCACCGTTGACGAGTTGCTGCATTTCAAAGAGTGGAAGCAGGAATAGTCAGTCTTTCATCAGGTCTTTCAGGAAATCGTCGAGCTCGCTGTCAAGACCTGCCATCAGCTCCGGGCTGATGATGACCGTCTCATCGTCGGCTACGTACAGCTCACCCTTGTTCTCACGGTCGTCGTCTTCAAGCACAAAGGCATAGGGCTTCAGTATCGACAGGTTGTCGACAAGGTCGCGATGACGCTCCAGGCACTTGTGTAGCGTGACACTAATGGACTGATAAAAATCGTCGTCCTTGTTGTCTATCCATTGTTCTATGACGCAACGGGTAATCTCGTTGTCGTCATCGTCGAACGCCATCAGTTCGCCCGTCTCCTGGGTGACGCGGAGGTGGATGTCCGTCAGCGGGGCTGTGTCCTCCGTGGGCGGAAACTTCTCGGCTATCTTACGGATAGTCCTGTCCAGCATTTGTTGAGTCTGTTCTGTAGCTTTCATTGTCGTTGATATGATTTCTGCCTACAAAAGTATAAAAAAGAATTGTATCTGCAAACGATTACGGATATTTTTCTAAAATATTTTGTTTTTTCGCTTGTAAATTGACAGGATTGTTGTACCTTTGCAATTGCAAAGCGGAGTTGACAAAACTAATGAATAACGATATACGCCATTCTGGAATTATTGAGAGCATCAGCGACAACAGAGTCAAGGTGCGCATCCTCCAGACGTCGGCCTGTGCCGGCTGTAAGGTGGCTGGCAACTGTCACGCTGCCGAGGCGAAAGAGAAAATTGTCGAAGTAGACACAAACGGTACGGAACAGCCCTTTAAGCTTGGCGACCAGGTAACGGTTCTTGCAGGACGCGACGTTGTGACTTACGCATTGAGAATAGCCGTCATCATCCCCCTGCTGTTACTCATCCTGACGCTCGTCGTCATGCTGCAGTTGACAGGTAACGAGGCGCTTTCCGGACTAGTGTCGATAGCCGTCCTTATACCTTATTATATATATGTATGGCTGATGCGGAGACGAATCAAACAGAAAGTGACCTTCAGACTGGCAGAAGCTGAAGAATGAGACGATAAAGGAGCAGACAAACTACAATAACAATAAACAAATACATTTATGGATTTTATCTTGATTGCAGTAATTGTACTTGGAGCCATCGGCCTGATAGCAGCACTCGTGCTGTTTGCCGCCTCCAAGAAATTTGCTGTCTATGAAGACCCACGCATCGCACAGGTTAGCGAACTGTTGCCGGGCGCCAACTGTGGCGGCTGTGGCTTCGCTGGCTGTGGTGGTATGGCCGATGCTCTTGTTAAGGGAGCTGATGCCGGTTCACTCGAGGGACTGAACTGTCCTGTAGGCGGTTCCGAGGTCATGGGACAGGTGGCTGATCTGCTTGGCATGGCCATAGCAAACGGCGAACCAAAGGTGGCCGTGGTGAGATGTAACGGCACGTGCGAGCATCGTCCACGTATTGCCGAGTATGCCGGACTGCGTACTTGTGCAGCCATGCACGCCTGTGGCGCCGGTGAGACAGCCTGTGGCTTTGGCTGTCTGGGCTGCGGCGACTGTGTGGAGGCCTGTCAGTTTGATGCTATCCATATCAATCCCGAAACGGGAATTGCCGAGGTCGATGAAGAGAAGTGCGTGGCTTGTGGCGCTTGTGTGAAAGCCTGTCCGCGCAACATCATCGAGCTCCGCAAGAAAGGACCGAAGGGTAGGAGAGTGTACGTCTCCTGCGTCAACAAGGACAAGGGCGCTGTCTCGATGAAAGCCTGTAAGGTGAGCTGTATTGGTTGCAGCAAGTGCGAGAAGGAATGTCCGTTTGGCGCCATCACCGTCGGCAACAACTGCTCGTACATCGATCCCGAGAAGTGCCGTCTGTGCCGCAAGTGCGAGAAGGTGTGCCCCACGCACGCTATCATCGCCGTGAACTTCCCGGCTCCCAAACCGGCACCTGCAGCAACTGAAGCCCCCAAAGCCCCAGAAGCATCAGAGGCCCCATTACAACCCAAAGGAAAGGAGGAACAAGCATGAACGCACGTACATTCCGTATAGGTGGCATCCACCCCGAAGAGAACAAGTTGACACACGAGGCAGCCACACAAGTGGCAGCGCTTCCGAAGCAGGCCATTTTCCCGCTGTCGCAGCATATTGGTGCTCCTGCCGTACCCGTTGTCCAGAAAGGTGACAAGGTGAAGGTGGGCACCATGATTGCCGATGCCGGTGGCTTTGTGTCTGCACCCATCTACTCCAGCGTCAGCGGCACGGTCCTGAAGATTGACACCGCCATTGATGCCACAGGCTACCGCAAGCCGGTCATTATCATCAATGTGGAAGGCGACGAGTGGGAGGAGAGCATCGACCGTAGCGACAAACTTGAAACGGTTAAGGCTCATCCGGAGCTGACCCCCGAGGAGATTATCAATCGCGTAAAGGTGGCAGGCGTCACCGGTATGGGCGGCGCCGGCTTCCCCACGTTCATCAAACTCACCCCGCCGCCGACGGCTAAGGCTGAGTGTGTCATCATCAATGCCGTGGAGTGCGAGCCCTACATCACCGCCGACTATCGGCTGATGATGGAAAAAACTGACGAGATTCTTGTAGGACTTGAATTGTTGATGGTAGCGGCCAAAGTGTCAACGGGTTATATTGGCATAGAGACCAACAAGCCGGCTGCCATTGAGCTGCTCACGAAGAAGTGTGCCGAAGTCTTTGGCGCTTCGTCGTTCCATGTCGAAGTAGTGCCCCTGAAGCAGCGCTATCCGCAAGGTGGTGAGAAGCAGTTGGTCGATGCTGTCATCCGTCGCCAGGTACCTGCGCCTCCCGCTATTCCCGTCAACGTCGGTGCCATTGTGCAAAACGTTGGGACGGCCTATGCTGTCTATGAGGCTGTCATGAAGCGCAAGCCACTCTTTGAACGCTATACGACGGTGACCGGAAAGCGTCTGAAGAACCCTGGCAACTTCCTTGTTCGCATGGGAACACCGATGCAGGACTTGATTGATGCCTGTGGCGGTATGCCCGAAGGCGATAACAAACTGCTGGCTGGCGGTCCGATGATGGGTAAGGCCCTCACATCGACGGAAGTGCCTATCTGTAAGGGTACCAACTCTGTCACCATCATCAGCGATGAGGAAGCCCGCCGCAAGGAGTCGCAGCCCTGTATCCGTTGTGCCAAGTGTGTTAGCGCCTGCCCGATGGGCTTGGAGCCCTACCTGCTGGCTAAGATTTCTGAGGTTAAGAACTGGGAGCGTGCCGAACGTGAGGACATCGTCAGCTGCATTGAGTGCGGCTCGTGCCAGTTCACCTGTCCTGCCCACCGTCCGCTGCTCGACAATATCCGTCAAGGTAAGTCGACCGTCATGGGTATCATCCGTAGCCGTGCTGCGAAGAAATAGTCTAATTGTGAAATTGTCAAATAGTGAAATAAAACAATGGGAAAATTAATTGTATCACTTTCACCACACGCCCACGGCACCGACTCCGTCGAACGGAATATGTACGGCGTCATCATTGCTTTGATGCCGGCACTTCTCGTGTCGTTCTATTTCTTTGGCTTGGGCTCCGTCATCGTGACGGCTACCAGTGTGGCTGCCTGCGTACTCCTGGAGTGGGCCATCAGCAAGTTCATCCTGAAGCAGGAGCGCAACACGGTGCTTGACGGCTCGGCCATCCTCACCGGTTTGTTGCTGGCTTTCAACTTGCCATCGAATCTCCCTGTCTGGATTATCATTATCGGTGCCATCTTCGCCATCGGCTTTGCCAAGATGCCTTTCGGCGGACTGGGCAATAACCTCTTCAACCCCGCTCTCGTGGGACGTGCCGCATTGCTCGTCGCCTTCCCCGCACAGATGACGACATGGCCGAAGACCGGACAGCTGGGCAGCTATCTCGATGCAGAGACGGGCGCTACGCCGCTGGCCATCATGAAAGAAGCCATCAAGAGCGGCGATGCTACGGTGCTCGACCGTCTTCCTGACGCCATGAGTCTCTTCCTCGGCAACCATCCCGATGGTGCCGGCGCCATGGGTGAGATTTGTGCGTTGGCCCTGCTGATAGGTCTGGTATATATGCTGTGGAAGAAGATCATCACGTGGCACATCCCCGTCAGCATCCTGGCTACGGTGTTTGTTTTCGCCAGTTTGTTCCACCTGGCAAATCCTGTCTATGCTGACCCCGTGAGTGTCATTCTCTCTGGTGGCTTGATGTTGGGTGCCATCTTCATGGCTACCGACTACGTTACGTCGCCGATGACCCCGAAGGGACAGGTCATCTATGGCGTAGCCATCGGACTGCTGACGATTATCATCCGTAACTGGGGCGCCTATCCCGAGGGAATGTCGTTCGCTATTCTTATTATGAACGCCTTTACACCTCTTATTAATAATTATATCAAGCCCAAGCGCTTCGGTGAAACGCCCGCTAAATCGTAAATCTGTAAATCGAAAATGTCATGGTGAAGAAGCTTGAATCTACATTATTAAATATGGTGCTGGTGCTCACAGGCGTTGCCGTCGTCATGGGCGGTATCCTGGCACTAGTGAATCATCTCACGGAGGGACCTATCAGCGAGGTCAACAAGAAAAAGACCGATGACGGCATCAAAGCTGTCATGGTCTGCGATGACCTGACGCTCGGCAAGACAGACACCGTCACACAAACCATTAACGGAAAGGAATACACCTATATCATCTATCAAGTCAAGGATGCACAGGGCAAGGACCTGGGGGCTGCTGTGGAGAGTACCACGATGGGCTTCGGTGGTGACTTGAAAGTGATGGTGGGCTTCAATCCCGAAGGTACCATCTTAGGTTATACCCTTCTGGCGCATGCTGAGACTCCCGGACTGGGTGCCAAGGCCGACAAGTGGTTCCAGAAAGGGGAGAAGGGCGACATCGTCGGTAAGACTCCGTCAGAGCCCCTGACCGTCTCGAAGGATGGCGGACAGGTTGATGCCATCACGGCCTCGACTATTACCAGCCGTGCTTTCCTGCTCGCCGTTAACAACGCTTATAATGCTTACAAGGCTACGCCGGCCACCGATGGTGAGACAGGTGCCACAGAGCATATTGAAAATTGATCATTGAAAATTGATAATTATGAGTTATATAAGTATTATCAAGAATGGCATCGTCAAGGAGAACCCCACGTTCGTCCTGATGCTAGGTATGTGTCCTACGCTGGCTACCACCACCTCGGCTATCAATGGTATGTCGATGGGACTGGCCACGATGGCTGTGCTCATCTGTACCAACTTCGTCATCTCGTGTCTGAAGTCGGTGACCCCCGACAAGGTGCGCATCCCCGTGTTCATTGTGGTGATTGCCGCCTTCGTCACCATCCTGCAGCTTGTCATCAAGGCTTTCCTGCCTGACATCGATGCAGCCCTCGGACTGTTCATCCCGCTGATCGTCGTCAACTGCGTGATCCTTGGTCGTGCAGAGGCCTTCGCCGCCAAGCAGTCGCCAGTGGCTTCGCTCTTCGACGGTATCGGCATCGGACTGGGCTTCACCCTCGGCCTGACGCTCCTCGGTATCTGCCGCGAGCTGCTCGGCTCAGGATCAGTATTCGGACTGACCCTGCTGCCGGAGACTTACAATATCCTGCTCTTTGTGCTCCCTCCGGGTGCTTTCATCACCTTGGGCTTCCTCATCGCTATCGTCAACAAACTGCGTAGCAATTCGTGAAATTCGTGGTTAAAAAAGAAAAAGACTATGGAGTATATATTGATTTTCATTAGCGCCATCTTTGTGAACAACATCGTGTTGTCGCAGTTCCTTGGCATTTGTCCGTTCCTTGGTGTATCGAAGAAGATTGATACGTCGCTGGGCATGTCGGCAGCAGTTGCGTTCGTGCTTACGCTGGCCACCATTGTTACGTATCTCGTTCAGAAGTTCGTCCTTGACGCTTTCGGACTGCAATACTTGCAGACAATCGCCTTCATCCTCGTCATCGCCTCGCTGGTGCAGATGGTGGAGATTGTGCTCAAGAAGGTGTCGCCGGCACTCTATCAGGCCCTGGGAATCTTCCTCCCGCTGATTACGACGAACTGCGCCGTGCTGGGTGTTGCCATCCTTGTCATCCAGAAAGACTTCAACCTCATACAGTCTGTCGTCTATGCCTTCTCGACGGCTATTGGCTTCGGACTGGCGCTGACCGTGTTTGCCGGTATGCGCGAACAACTGGAGCTTGTCAAGATACCTAAAGGTATGCAGGGAATGGCCATCGTCATGCTCTCAGCAGGACTGCTCTCGCTGGCGTTCATGGGCTTCTCGGGCGTCGATGGCGGCCTTCGTACGCTTTTCGGATTGGAATGACCCTTTTATCTCGAGTAATGTTCAATAAGAAACAGTAGCTTTGTGGCTACTGTTTTTTTTTGTGAAATTATTTGCGGGTTCAATTATTTTTAGTATCTTTGTCGCAGTTTTTTCCAATTAACAGAGAACAATAACTTAAATACTATAGATTATGTCACAAATTACGGGACACATTTCCCAGATTATCGGTCCGGTCATTGACGTGTATTTCAATACTGAGGGCCTTGAAGCGGAGAAAGTGCTGCCCAAGATTCACGATGCTTTGAAGATTGACCGTGGTAATGGACAAACCCTTATCGCTGAGGTGCAGCAGCACATTGGCGAGGATACGGTGCGCTGCGTGGCCATGGACAATACTGATGGACTGCATCGCGGCTTGGAAGCCATCCCCATGGGCTCTCCTATCCAGATGCCTTCGGGCGATCAGATTAAAGGCCGAATGTTGAACGTTATCGGTCAGCCTATTGACGGTATGAACCAGCTCGACATGACTGGTGCCTATCCCATCCACCGCGAAGCCCCGACGTTCGAGGAGCTGTCGACGAAGAAAGAGATCCTGGCGACGGGTATCAAGGTCATCGACCTGTTGGAGCCTTACATGAAAGGTGGTAAGATTGGCCTCTTCGGTGGTGCCGGCGTAGGCAAGACGGTGCTGATCATGGAGCTCATCAACAACATCGCCAAGGGACATAACGGTTTCTCGGTGTTTGCAGGCGTCGGCGAGCGTACCCGTGAGGGTAACGACCTCATCCGTGAGATGATTGAGTCGGGCGTTATCCGTTACGGCGAAAAGTTCCGCCAGGCGATGGATGAAGGCAAGTGGGACTTGAGCCTTGTTGATCCTGAGGAGTTGAAGAAGAGTCAGGCAACTCTGGTATACGGTCAGATGAATGAGCCGCCGGGGGCACGTGCCTCTGTGGCGCTGAGTGGACTGACGGTCGCCGAGGGCTTCCGTGACAGTGGAGGCAAGGACGGCGGTGCTGCCGATATCCTGTTCTTTATTGATAACATCTTCCGTTTCACTCAGGCAGGTTCCGAGGTGTCTGCCCTGCTGGGCCGTATGCCTTCTGCCGTGGGCTACCAGCCGACGCTGGCATCGGAGATGGGTACCATGCAGGAGCGTATCACGTCGACGAAGACTGGCTCCATCACCTCCGTGCAGGCTGTGTATGTGCCTGCCGATGACTTGACGGACCCTGCTCCTGCCACGACCTTTACACACCTCGATGCCACCACGGTGCTCGACCGTAAGATTGCCGAGCTCGGTATCTATCCCGCCGTCGACCCGTTAGGCTCTACCTCGCGTATCCTCGACCCGCTGATTGTGGGTAAGGCACACTATGACTGTGCTCAGCGCGTGAAGGAGATCCTGCAGCGTTACAAGGAACTTCAGGACATCATCGCTATCCTTGGTATGGATGAGCTCTCCGACGAGGACAAGCTGACGGTGAACCGCGCCCGTCGTGTGCAGCGCTTCCTCTCGCAGCCGTTCTCCGTGGCTTCGCAGTTTACCGGACTGCCGGGCGTCATGGTGCCTATCGAAGAGACTATCAAGGGCTTCAATGCCATCCTTGACGGTGAGGTCGATGACCTGCCTGAACAGGCATTCCTTAACGTGGGAACCATCGAGGACGCTAAGGAGAAGGCCAAGAAGCTGTTGGAAGCAGCTAAGGGCTAATTGATAATTGACAATTGATAATTGACAATTATGTTGGAGTTGAAGATCGTTTCGCCCGAGAAGATAGAATATGACGGTGATGTCGTGAGTGTCCTCGTACCTGGTTCGCAAGGCCAGTTCGAGATTCTTAACGACCATGCCCCGATTATCTCAACGCTCGACAAAGGCACGGTGGAGTATGGACTGCCCAACGGAGAAAAGGTCCAGCTGGAGATACTGGGCGGCTTCGTGGAGGTCCAGCAGAACGTTGTATCGCTCTGCGTAGAGGTGAAAGAATAGTGTCGCAAATAAACTTTAATGATGATGCAGTCTATGTATAATAATGTAGGGACGCTGGCAAAGCTTTTTCTGGCCTCGTCAGTCTTCCGTCTGTTCATGGCCGCAGCGGCTATGCTGGCGTTCTGTGTCGTCATGCGCGACAATCTCCCTGCCATTAAGTGGTTTGCCATCATTTTCATCGCGTTCTACCTCATCACACTCGTGTTCGATGCGCTATTCTATGCATTTGTAAGTAAAAAACAGTAAACGAATGAAACAATTAAGATCAATATTCCTCGTGGCGATGTTGCTCTGCTGCTCGCTTTCCGCCTTCTCGCAGGAAGAAGGAAAGGAAGAGGGTGGGGTGAACCTGAAGGAGATATTGTTCGGCCACATCCAGGACAGTTACCAGTGGCATGTCACCGACATCGCTGGCCATCCCCTGATTATCCCTCTGCCCATGATTTTCTATTCCCAGCAGAGCGGATTCCATATCTACTGCTCGTCGCAGTTCGCCCATGAGCCGGACGCAAACCTGTTGCGCCAGGGCCCTGACGGCTTTTTCATCAAGGGAGCCGAGGACGAGAAAGGTCAGATCGTGGAACTGGTTGGCAGCGAGTATGTGCCAGTCTGTTTTGACATCTCTATCACCAAGACAGTATTGGTGCTCTTTATCAATGCCCTCCTGCTGGTATTCTGTATCTTGACGGCAGCACGCTGGTGTAAGAAGCATAAGGTCGATGACCCGGCTCCAAAGGGGTTCGTCGGACTGGTTCATATGTTTGTCATGCTGGTTTATAACGACATGATCAAACCGTCGCTGGGCAAGGAGGCGTCAAAGTATGCTCCTTATCTGCTGACATGCTTCTTCTTCATCTTCTTGAGCAACCTGATGGGTGTGATGCCCTTCCCGCCGGGAGGTGGTAACCTGACTGGCAATATTACCTGTACGATGTTCCTGGCTCTGTGTACGTTCCTCATCGTGAACATCACAGGTACCAAGGCCTATTGGAAGGAGATATTCTGGGGCGATGTGCCCTGGTGGCTCAAAGTGCCCCTGCCATTGATGCCGTTCATCGAGTTCTTCGGTATCTTCACGAAACCCATTGCCCTGATGATCCGACTCTTTGCCAATATGCTGGCAGGTCACGTCATAGCCATTTCGCTGTCGTGCATCATCTTCATCATGTTTGCCCTCGGCGGCGTCATGGGTGATGTGCTGGGTACGGCGATGACACCGGTAAGCGTCCTGCTGAGCATCTTCATGATGCTGCTCGAAGTGCTGGTGTGCTATATCCAGGCGATGGTGTTCACCATGCTCTCGGCAGTATTCATCTCCATGTCGCACGTCAAGGAGCATCACGGTTAACAGTTCAGTAGGTCGCGACTTAGTCGCGACAAACAATAAACAAAGGAAACAACAACAATTAATAACAATTTAAAACTTTAAGATTATGATTTCATTATTGTTAGCAGCAGACGCACTGGCAAAGCTCGGTGCTACTGTAGGTGGAGGTTTGGCAGTTATCGGTGCTGGTATTGGTATCGGTCGTATCGGTGGTCAGGCAATGGATGCCATGGCACGTCAGCCAGAGAAGATGGGAGGACTGCAGAGCTCGATGATTCTTGCAGCTGCACTTGTCGAGGGCGCAACGTTCCTCGCACTTGTGATTTCTATTCTTGCACTCTTTGTATAATCACGTAATACAGCGTACGTATGTCATTGATAACCCCTGATTTTGGACTCTTCTTTTGGATGACTGTTGTCTTCCTCGTAGTCCTCTTCATCCTATGGAAGTGGGGATTCCCCGTCATAGTGAAGATGGTCGACGAGCGTAAGGCCTTCATTGACGAGTCGCTGCGCAAGGCCCATGAGGCCAATGAGCGGCTGGCCAACATCCAGAAGGAAGGAGAATCCATCTTGCAGGAGGCTCGCGAGAAGCAGGCCCAGATACTGAAGGAGGCTGCCCAGACTCGCGATGCTATCGTTGAGAAGGCTCAGGACAAGGCTCGTCAGGAGGGCGCCCGTCTGCTGGAAGATGCGCGTGTCGCCATCGAACAGGAGAAGAAGGCCGCCATTGCCGACATCCGTCAGCAGGTAGCCACTCTGAGCGTCGAGATAGCCGGTAAGATTCTCAGGCAGAATCTGAAGGACGACAAAGCACAGATGGATCTCATTGACCGTATGCTGGATGATGTTGCTTCTAACCAATAACCACAGTAACGTATGGATATAGGAGTCATATCGGTTCGCTATGCACGTGCCCTCTTGAAGAGTGCTACCGCGCAGAAGTTGGAAGACGCTGTCTACCAGGATATGCAGCTCTTGGCAAAGAGTTACATGGAGGTACCTCAGCTCAAACAAACGATAGCCGCACCGATGCTTGCGAAGGAAGAGAAGGAGGCTCTGCTGCTGACAGCTGTCGGCGGTGAGCCTACCGACCTTACCCGTGCTTTCCTGAAGCTTGTGCTGAAGGAGGACCGTGAGCCGGTGATGCAGTTCATCGCCAATTCGTACGTCACGCTTTATCGTCGCCAGAAGAACGTCATCCGAGGACGTCTCATTACTGCTGCCCGCGTCAGCCCTGCTACTGAGCAGAAGATGCGCCGGATGGTGGAAAGTAAGACTAATGGAACTGTGGAATTTGAAACCGAGGTAAACCCTGATATCATCGGTGGCTTTATCCTTGAGTATGATACGTATCGTATGGATGCGAGCGTAAAAGCCAAGCTAAACACTATTCTACAAGCACTAAAGAAATAGGCGTGATAACGTATACCGTTATACCGTAACAACGAAAAAAGCAAAAAAACTATGTCAGATAAGATTAAACCAAGCGAAGTGTCACAAGTGCTGCTCGACCAGCTTAATGGCATCTCGAATCAGGAGCAGTTCGACGAGGTCGGTACGGTGTTGACCGTCAGCGACGGTGTTGCCCGTATTTATGGCCTGCGCAACGCCGAGGCCAACGAGCTTCTTGAGTTCGAGAACGGTACGATGGCCATTGTGATGAACCTTGAGGAAGATAACGTCGGCTGCGTGCTCCTTGGTCCTACGTCAGGCATCAAGGAGGGACAGGTGGTGAAGCGCACGAAGCGCATCGCCTCCATCCGTGTCAATGACAATATGCTTGGCCGTGTCATCAACCCGCTGGGCCAGGCTATCGACGGCAAGGGCGACATCGACCTTACTAGTGCGTTTGAGATGCCGCTGGACCGTAAGGCTCCTGGCGTGATCTACCGTCAGCCGGTGAAGGAGCCTCTGCAGACGGGTATCAAGGCCATCGACTCGATGATCCCCATTGGCCGTGGTCAGCGCGAGCTGATTATCGGTGACCGTCAGACAGGTAAGACCGCCATCGCCGTCGACACCATCATCAACCAGAAGAGTTTCTATGATGCCGGCAAGCCCGTGTACTGTATCTATGTCGCTATCGGCCAGAAAGCCAGTACCGTCGCTGCCCTGGTGTCAACGCTCCAGGAGCATGGTGCCATGCCCTATACGATTATTGTCGCCGCAACGGCTGCCGATCCCGCTGCCATGCAGTACTATGCCCCGTTCGCTGGTGCTGCCATCGGTGAGTATTTCCGTGACCGTGGACTGCCCGCCCTGGTTGTCTATGACGACCTGTCGAAGCAGGCTGTGGCCTATCGTGAGGTGTCGCTGATCCTCCGCCGTCCGTCTGGACGTGAGGCTTATCCCGGCGACGTGTTCTATCTCCACTCTCGTCTGCTGGAGCGTGCCGCCAAGATGAACGAACAGCAGGAGGTGGCTGAACAGATGAACGACCTGCCCGAGTGCATGAAGGGTCATGTGAAGGGTGGCGGTTCGCTGACGGCTCTGCCCATCATCGAGACGCAGGCTGGTGACGTGTCGGCATATATTCCGACGAATGTCATCTCCATCACCGACGGTCAGATCTTCTTGGAGAGTGACCTTTTCAACCAGGGCTTCCGTCCTGCCATCAACGTCGGTATCTCTGTGAGCCGTGTGGGTGGCTCGGCACAGATCAAGTCCATGAAGAAGGTGGCTGGTACGCTGAAGATTGACCAGGCACAGTATCGTGAGCTGGAAGCTTTCTCGAAGTTCTCCAGCGACATGGATGCCGTGACGGCAATGACCCTTGACCGTGGCCGTAAGAACAACCAGCTGCTCATCCAGCCTCAGTACAGCCCGATGCCTGTCGGTGAACAGATTGCCATTCTCTACTGTGGCGTTCACGGCTTGATGCGTCAGGTACCCATCGACAAGGTGCGCCAGTGTCAGGAGCAGTTCCTCGACAAGCTTCGCAACACCGCTCCCGAGGTCATCGAGACGCTGGCCAGCGGAAAGATTGATGAAGCGACGACGGCAAAGATTGAAGCCGTCATGGCCGACATTGCTGGAACGTACAAGTAAAGTATAAGAGATGCCAAGTTTAAAGGAAATAAAAGGACGCATTGCCTCCGTCAACTCGACGCGTAAGATTACGTCTGCCATGAAAATGGTGGCGTCGTCCAAGCTGCACCATGCCCAGGTGGCCATCCAGAATATGCTGCCCTACGAAACGATGCTGGAGCATATCCTGAAGTCGTTCCTGGCAGCTGAAGCCGAGGCGCAGACGATCTTTGACCAGGAGCGCCCCGTCCATCGTGTGGCGCTGGTGGTCTACGCCAGCAACTCGTCGCTCTGTGGTGGCTTTAATGCCAACATCATCAAGATGATGCAGAACGTCATCGCCGAGTACCGGGCACAGGGCATTACCGAGGTTGAGGTGTATCCCATTGGTCGCAAGGTCTACGAGAAGGCGCAGAAGCTGGGTTACGATGTTCAGGGCGAGTTTTCCGCCTTGGCCGACAAGCCCAATGTGCGCCAATGCATCGATATTGCTATGGAGCTTGGTTACAAGTTCCGCGATGGCAATATTGACAAGGTAGAACTCATCTATCATCACTTTAAGTCGGCTGGTTCGCAGGTGCTTACCCGTAAGACCTTCCTGCCCATCGACCTTGAAGAGGAGCTGGAGCGTGACCATGAGCGTGACCTCACATCGATTGCGGCAACGCGCGAAAGTCAGGAGTATCTGAAGAAGAATCGTCGCAAACGTGCCAAGGCCAACAACGAGGGCCAGGAGGTGGAGCCGTTGAACGACAACTTCATTGTCGAGCCCGACATGAATACCGTCTTGTCCAAGCTCATCCCGAAGCTGGCCCATCTGATGCTCTATACGGCTCTGCTCGATAGCGTGGCTTCTGAACATGCTGCCCGCATGGTGGCTATGCAAACGGCCACCGACAATGCCGATGAGCTGTTGCGACAGCTGAATCTCCAGTACAACAAGTCGCGCCAGCAGGCCATTACCAACGAGCTCCTTGACATTGTTGGCGGATCTGTCAATAATTAGTTACTACAAAAGAATGAAAAAGATTGTTTCGATAACGCTTCTTCTCGCAGCTTTCGCCACGGCCAGTGGACAGACAGTCGAGAAGAATGACACGGCACGGTTCATGCGTGAGTGCCGACAGTTTGACCAGTATGTCCTGATGACACCATTCGACAAGGCGGTCATCGACTCGTTGACGGAGTGTCAGGATACGTTGATAGCCCATTACCGTGCCATCAAGCCCCGTCTCAACGACCAGCAGGTAGAGGAGTATAACCGAGTGAAAGGTCACTTCAGCCGCCGCGTCATTGAGTATCGTGGCGAGAAGGTTGGCGAGGGCCTCCAGGCTACCGGCGACAGCATCGCAAAGGCTGCCGGTCGTGTTGGAAAGGCCGTCGGCGGCTTCTTCAAGGGCGTTTTTAACCGCTAAGAGTGTTAATAAAACGAAATAAGGCTGATTTCTCAGCCTTTTTTCGTAAATTTGCGGCCTATTTGTTGAATTGTAAAAAAGTTATAACACAATAATGATGACAGACAAGCAAAGTGTCATTGGACACAAGATTAAAGGGTTGAGGGAGTCAAAGAACCTCACCATTGAAGAGATTTCAGAGCGTAGCGGTCTTACCGTCGAACAGATTTCGTCCATCGAGAACGACGTCAATCTGCCTTCGCTGGGTCCGCTGATTAAGATTGCCCGTGCCCTGGGTGTCCGCCTGGGCACATTCATGGATGACAGCGATGCCCTTGGTCCCGTTGTATGCCGTGCCGCCGACCGTGAGAAGGAGAGCAGCATCAGCTTCTCCAACGGAGCTACCGATGCCCGCAAGCACATGGAGTATCACCCGCTGGCCCAGCAGAAGGCCGGTCGTCACATGGAACCGTTCGTGATTGACATCAATCCCGAGGACAGCCCAACGTTCCAGCTCTCTGCCCATGAGGGTGAAGAGTTTATCTATGTCATGCAGGGTGAGGTGGAGATTGTATATGGTAAGGAGACCTACAGCCTCCAGGAGGGTGACAGCATCTTCTACGACAGCATTGTGAAGCACCATGTTCACGGTGCTCCCGGCAAGTCCGCCAAGATTCTCGCCGTGGTCTACATCCCGTTTTAATAGTCGTTATCACGTGATAACGTTATAACGTAATAACGAAGAAGAATGGAAACAAAGAACGTAAAATTAGATATGGCAGGCCGTCCGCTGCCTGACAGGACATATCCTGCTGAGACAGGAAGTGATGGCTATCAGCTGTGGGAACGGACATTAGGCCAGTGGCTCGAGTATTGGGCCGAGAAGACCCCAGACAAGGAGTATATAGTTTATTCGGATAGAGACCTGCGCTTTACTTGGAGCCAGTTCAACGAGCGTGTGGACAACCTTGCGAAGGGCCTGATAGCTATTGGCGTGACACGAGGCTCGAATGTCGGCATCTGGGCAACGAACGTTCCCGACTGGCTGACTTTCCTCTATGCCACCGCTAAGATTGGTGCCGTGCTGGTTACCGTCAATACGAACTACAAGCAGAACGAGCTGGAGTACCTCTGCAAGGACTCCGACATGCATACCCTCTGCATTACCGACGGTACATGGGACTGTAATTATGTCGACATGACCTACACCATGCTGCCCGAGCTGAAGACCTGTGAGCGTGGCCATCTGAACAGCGAGCGCTTCCCTTACTTGAAGAATGTGGTCTTCATCGGTATGGAGAAGTACCGCGGTATGTTCAATACCGCCGAGCTGCTCCTCCTCGGACAGAACGTCGAGGACAAGACGCTGAACGAGATGAAGAGTCAGGTGTCGTGCTACGACGTGTGCAACATGCAGTACACCAGCGGCACAACCGGCTTCCCGAAGGGTGTCATGCTCACACACTTCGGCATTGCCAACGACGGCTACTTCACCGGCGAGAACATGGCCTTCACGCAGGACGACAAGCTCTGTGTCTGTGTGCCGCTGTTCCATTGCTTCGGTGTGGTGCTGGCCACGATGAACTGTCTGACGCATGGCTGTACCGAGGTGATGGTCGAGAAGTTCGACCCGCTGGTCGTGCTGGCTTCCATCCATAAGGAGCGTTGTACGGCCGTCTATGGTGTGCCGACGATGTTCATTGCCGAGCTGAACCACCCGATGTTCGATATGTTCGACCTGAGCTGTCTGCGCACGGGCATCATGGCCGGCTCGCTCTGTCCTATCGAACTGATGAAGCAGGTCAGCGAGAAGATGTACATGACCATTACCAGCGTCTACGGTCTTACCGAGTCGTCGCCCGGCATGACGCAGACATGTCTGAACGATACCTTCGAGCAGCGTTGTACGACGGTGGGCCGCGACTTCCCGTTCGTCGACGTGAAGGTGCTCGACCCCGAGACCGGCGAGGAGTGTCCTGTCGGCGTGCAGGGCGAGATGTGCTGCAAGGGCTTCAACGTGATGAAGGGCTACTACAAGAATCCGACGGCCACGGAGGAGGTCATCGACAAGAACGGCTATCTGCACTCCGGCGACCTTGGCATCAAGGACGAGGAGGGCTTCTACAAGATTACCGGCCGCATCAAGGACATGATCATCCGCGGTGGCGAGAATATCTATCCGCGCGAGATCGAGGAGTTCCTCTATCACATGCCCGGCATCCGCGACGTTCAGGTGGCAGCTGTGCCTTCGAAGAAGTACGGCGAGGAGGTTGGTGCCTTCATCATCCTGGAGGAGGGCGCCCAGATGACCACCGAGGATGTCCGTGAGTTCTGTCGTGGCAAGATAGCCCGCTACAAGATTCCGAAGTACGTCTTCTTCATCGAGCAGTTCCCGCTGACGGGCTCTGGAAAGATCCAGAAGTTCAAGCTGAAGGAGATGAGCCTTGACCTCTGCAAGAAGCTGGGCATCGAAGTAATCTAAACAATTCGGGAGCGCCCTAAGAAGCGCTCCAAACCAATAACTAACAAATACTAAAAACTATGAAGAAAAAGTTTATCTGCGCCGTTTGTGGATATATCTACGAAGGCGATGCCGCACCCGAAAAGTGCCCCATCTGTAAGGCTCCTGCCTCGAAGTTCTCTGAACTGAAGGACGACGGCGAGACCACCTACGCAACCGTTCACCGCATCGGCGACGGCAAGCCCGAAGGTGTCAGCGAGGAGATGATTAACGACCTGCGTGCACACTTCAACGGTGAGTGCAGCGAGGTTGGCCAGTATCTGGCCATGGCCCGTCAGGCTGACCGCGAGGGCTATCCCGAGATTGCCGAGGCCTTCAAGCGCTATGCCTTTGAGGAGGCCGACCATGCTTCTCGTTTTGCTGAGTTGCTGGGCGAGGTGGTATGGGACACCAAGACCAATCTGGAGAAGCGTGCCGCTGCTGAGGCTGGTGCCTGCGAGGACAAGTTCCGCATTGCCAAGAACGCCAAGGCCGCCGGTTTCGACGCCATCCACGATACTGTTCACGAGATGGCCAAGGACGAGGCCCGTCACGGTGCCGGTTTCGCCGGTCTGCTGAAGCGTTACTTCGGTAAGTAACCCTCGGCGCTGTAGACAGTTGAAAGCGTAACTAAAAAGTAACGGAATGTATATTCGCAGACTAACTATCATGACTGTGGCAGCGCTTTGTGCTGCCACGTCTTTTTCTCAGGACGGCCAGCGCTGGTCGTCGAGTCGCTACCTGTCGGCTCCGGCCAAGCCCGACGTTACCGTCGCTTTCGACGTTACTGCTGTGGGAAAGCGCTTTGAGCCGACGTGGGGACTGGACCAGGCCGCCATTGATGCACAAGTCATCAAGAAGGGTATCAACCACATGGGCATAGAGAATATTGGTATTGGCCGTACGGCATTCCGCTTTACTGATGCCCTCGTTAACGACTCCGTCTTGCCTCAGGTGTTCATTGACAAGTTGCGTGAGCGTAACACGAACCTCAACCTCATCAGCCCGACTCTCCCGATATTGCTGACGGCCGACCAGGAAGCCAGCGAGAAACAGGATGGCAACACCCCTGACTACTACGTCAAGAACAAGGTTGCCAATATTGACCATTGGGCTGCGATGATCAACAGCCATGTCCATTGGCTTCAGGCCAACACACAGCATCCCATTCTCGGTGTGTCACCTTTTAACGAGGGCGACTATTGGACACTGGAGGAGGGCGCTTCGCCGGAACTTCAATGGAAGGTAGCTAAGGAGCTGAAGGACAACTATCCCCGTTTTGCTGATATCAAGATTGTCGGCGGCAACACGCTCAACGACGACAAGGCCCTCGACTGGTACACCTCTGGCAAGCAGTATTACGACTGGGGCAACACCCACCAGCTGGCGGGTTCGTTTGACAACTTCGCCAAGTTCTACAAGCAGCTGGCGGCCGACGGCAAGGTGGGCTACGGCGACGAGATGCACAACGTCGTCGAGGCGATGGTCGGACTGGAGTACGGCATGACCGTCGGCATCTGGTGGGGCTTCGACAGTCGTGCCCGTGGCGAGTTCTGCCAGATCAGCCGCAACGGCGAGCGTCTGGCCTATGGCGAGCATCGCGATAACTGGACGGCTGCCTCGGTATGGCGTCATGACGACGGCCGCGTGAAGGCGTTCCTCGGCTCCAGCGAGCGCCAGGCCAAGACCACCAGCTATCAGTTTGCCTCCAAGGACCGTCTCGTCTACTACGACGGCTACGGCCCTCAGCGCGAGTTCGCGATGACGGTGCCTGGCGGTACGGGCTATCAGAACGGTCAGGCCAATGCCGAGCGTGTCATCGACATCACCTGGGGCGCCGATGTCCCCGTGGCTCCTGTCACGGCCGGCGTCTACCGTCTGGTCAACAAGAACTCCAGCAATGTTGCTGTGCTTCAGACTGACAATATCGGGCTTGCCAGCTTCTCGGCGACGTCCAAGAGCCAGTTGTGGAACATCGCTCCCAGCAGCTCCTATACCAGCCGCTGGGGTGGCGACTTCAGCTTCTACGACATCACCTCGGCCACGAACAGCGCCATCCGCATGAACGTGCTGAACTTCGCAACGTCGGGCACGGTCAACGTCATCCCTTACGACAAGAACACAAAGGCCGACACCAACGAACAATGGTATCTGGAGTATGCCGGCGACGGCTTCTACTACATCCGCTGCCGCGAGAGCGCGCTCTACTTAGCCGCGGCTGGCACGACCAACGTCGTACAGACCACGCTGCCTTCGAACGTCTCCGACCGTAACAGCCTGCAATGGCGCATCATCCCTGACAGCGTGACGGCCTTCGACCGTGTGCCGCCCTCGAAGGTGAGCGACCTGAAAGCCACGTCACTTGCCGCCGCCGTCACCCTGACGTGGACGGCCAACAGCGGCAGCACGAACAAGGACTTGGCGGGCTATCTCGTCTTCCGTGCCGAGAAGGGCTCCGACGAGTGGAACACCATCGGCCGCATGATCCAGGGAACGACCTTTACCGACAATACCTGCCGCCCCGGCGTCACCTATTTATATAAAGTGAAGGCCGTCGACCAGTCGCAGAACCGCTCACGCGTTGACTCTGACGTCGTCGAGGGTGCCGCTACCGGCGAGCGTGCCTTGGTTGCCTGGTGGCCCATGGACGGTAGCGTCGACGACACCACGGACAACATGATGGATGCCCGTGTCTGTGGCACGCCCAACTATACCGATGGCAACGACGGCACGAAGGCGCTCTTCCTGAGGGGCACCTCCGGACAGTATCTGCAGCTGCCCTACGAGGTGGCTGGCAGCCAGGAGCTGACCGTCGCCATGTGGGTCAACGTGCGTAATGGTACCGCCTGGCAGCGTCTCTTCGACTTCGGCGCCGATACCGACCACTACCTGTTCCTTACGCCCAACAACGGCAGCGTCATGCGCTTTGCCATCAAGAACGGCGGCGACGAGCAGACCCTCGACGGCCCGAAGCTGACGACCCTCGAATGGAAGCACGTCGTCCTCACCCTGGGTGCCGACAAGACGGCCCTCTATGTCGACGGCAAGGAAGTGGCCTCGACAACCGCCGTCACCATTCGCCCGTCGGACGTCAAGCCGTTCCTGAACTACATCGGACGAAGCCAGTTCGTGGCCGACCCGCTGCTGAACGCTTTCGTCGACGACGTGCGCATCTACAACTATGCCGTCACAGCCTCTGACGTCCAGACGATTATGGACGGTGGACAACCGACGGCCGTCCGTCCCGTGGTGGCCAATCCCGCCAGCGCCGACGTCTACGACCTCCAGGGCGTTCGCCGCTCTGCTGTCGGCAAGGGTGTTGTCATCAGCGGCGGACGTAAAGTGTTGAAGAAACAGTAAATCTGTGCCTTATCGGAATGTTTTTCGGCCAAATTGTTGCAGGAACGAATCTTTTTGAGTAATTTTGCAGCCAATTAGGCAGAAACGACATCTTAGTGTATGGTACAGAATATCTTTAAGGGACTGGGCATTGCCCTCATCACACCTTTTCAGGAAGACGGCTCCGTTGACTACGACGCACTCAAGCGATTGGTGCAGTATCAGTTAGACAACGGTGCCGACTTCTTTTGTATACTCGCCACAACGGGCGAGACACCCACGCTGACGGCAGAGGAGAAACTGACCATCAAGAACCTCATCGTAGAGATTGTCCAGGCACGCGTGCCCATCCTCATGGGCTGTGGCGGCAACAATACCGCCGCCGTCGTCGAGGAACTGCACACGGCCGACCTCAAGGGCATCGACGGCATCCTCAGCGTTTGTCCCTACTACAACAAGCCCTCGCAGGAGGGACTCTACCAGCACTTCCGTGCCATAGCCGCCGCTACCGAGCTCCCTGTGGTGCTCTACAACGTCCCCGGCCGTACCGGTGTCAACCTGAAGGCCGAGACCACCGTCCGCCTGGCGCGCGACTGCCACAACATTGTCGCCATCAAGGAGGCCAGCGGCAACCTGGAGCAAGTCGATGAGATTATCAAGAACAAACCGCGCGACTTCGACGTCATCTCCGGCGACGACTCCCTGACATTCCCCATGGTGAGCTGCGGCGCCGTCGGCGTCATCTCCGTCATCGGCAACGCCTTGCCCCGTGAGTTCTCCAAGATGATTCGCTTGCAGATGCGTGGCGAGTACGATCCCGCACGTATCATCCACCACCGCTTTACTGACCTCTTCTCCCTGCTCTTCGTCGACGGCAACCCCGCCGGTGTGAAGGCCATGCTCAGCGAGATGGGCTTCATCAAGAACGTCCTGCGTCTGCCCCTGGTGCCCATGCGCATCAAGAACATGCAGCGAATGTCCGACATCCTCAAGGAACTGAAGATATAGTTTCAGGGTGGAGAACGTTGAGTCGAGAGTCATCCACGAGATTACCCAGCTGATGGGTAAGGACGTTTTGTACATCGCAGAGCGTCACAAGAAGGAATTCACGTATCCCATTCACAATCACGAGGTTTACGAGCTAAATTTTGTCGAGAACGCCGCTGGCGTCCGCCGCGTCGTCGGCGACTCCAACGAAGTCATCGGCAACTATGACCTTGTGCTCATCACCGGTCCCGACCTCGAGCACGTCTGGGAGCAGAACACCTGCACGAGCGACGACATCCACGAGATTACCATCCACTTCGACCTCGACCTCAGCGATAGTGGGATGTTCGGGCGCAACCCCTTCAACTCCATACGCCAGATGATGGAAGCCGCCCGCATGGGGCTCGCCTTCCCGTTGGCGGCCATCATGAAGGTCTACAACCAGCTGAACACCCTGATACAGGAGACCGACCACTTCTACGCCTTCATCAAGTTCCTCACCATCCTCTATGAACTCTCCTGCTGCGACGGCGCCCGCACCTTGGCCACCAGCAGCTATGCCAAGGTAGAGGAGGGGAGCGACTCCCGCCGCGTGCAGAAGGTGAAGAACTACATCAACAAGCATTATCGCGAGGACATCCGCCTGGCTACCCTCAGCGACATCGCCGGCATGAGCCCGTCGGCCTTCAGCCGCTTCTTCAAGCTACATACCGGCCGCAACCTCACCGACTACATCATCGACCAGCGACTAGGCTACGCCAGCCGGATGCTCGTCGACTCCACACACTCCATCTCCGAAATCAGCTATGCCTGCGGGTTCAACAACCTCAGCAACTTCAACCGCATCTTCCGCAAGAAGAAAGGCTGCTCACCCTCAGAGTTTCGCGACACCTACCATAAGACACGCATCATCGTATAGTTTCAACCCATACACAAGCGCCAAATGAAAGACTCCGTCATCATACTCAGCGGTGGCATGGACTCCACCACGTTGCTCTACGACCAGCAGGAGCGCATCGCCCTGGCCGTCACCTTCGACTACGGCAGCAAGCACAACGCCCGCGAGATTCCCTTTGCCGAGCTCCATTGCCGGCGACTGGGCATCAAGCACGTCGTCGTCAAGCTCGACTTCATGACAAAGTATTTCAAAAGCTCGTTGCTGCAGGGTGGGGAAGATATCCCCGAGGGCCACTATGCCGAGGAGAACATGAAGTCCACCGTGGTGCCCTTCCGCAACGGCATCATGCTCTCCATCGCCATCGGCATGGCCGAGTCGGCCGGACTGCAGCACGTCATGATGGCCAACCACAGCGGCGACCACACCATCTATCCCGACTGCCGTCCGGAGTTCGTCGATGCCATGAGTGAGGCAGGCCGTGTGGGCACCTTCCCCGGCATTACCCTCCTCTGTCCCTTCACCAATATGACTAAGGGCGACATTGCACGCCGAGGACGCGAGCTCGGCATCGACTACGCCGAGACTTGGAGCTGCTACCAGGGAGGTGAACGCCATTGCGGCCGCTGCGGCACCTGCGTCGAACGTCGCGAAGCTCTCGAGCAGGCGGGTATCATCGACACAACCGAGTACGAATAATCGAGGCATTCCAATTCCAGTTATTCCAATTCCAGTTATTCCAATTAAAAATCGAAGGACACAAATCCCTTCTATTATTATATAACTAATTAATAATTAGATAGTTATATATAATATAGGGGAATAATGGAACCTCAAAAAAATAATTGGAAGAACTGGAATTGGAAGGGTAGATAGCTCTTAACTTTTGTAAAAGGCAGATTGTCAATAAGTTACACTGTTTGTGTGCTTGACATTCCACCCTTCAGAACCTCAAAAAAAGCGTTACATGACTCAAAAAGCAGGCTTTTTAGCCCTTGAAAACGGGGAAAAAAGCGCATTTTCCGTTCGTTTTGCCCCGTTTTGCGACTCGAAGGTCGTTCAAAAAGAAGACGCTTTTTTTCATCAAGTGGCTCTTTTCCTGTAAAAAGGCGGCCCCTGTTCTGCAAAAAGTGGCACTTGTTCCACGAAAACTGCCACCTATTTTGAAATAAGTGGCACTTATCTGTCACAACTTAACAGTAACAATACGCGTCAGACCAGCTGCTCTTTCAGCGCCTGGCGGACGAGCGAGACGGTGTTCTTGACGCCGAACTTGGTGAGCAGGCGCTTGCGATACCAGTTGACGGTCTCGGTACTGAGGTTCAGCTGGTCGGCTATCTGCGGGTTGGTCATGCCGTCGCAGACGAGACGGAGGATGTTCTGCTCGACGGCGGTGAGGCTGACGGCCTGTGCGGCTCCCTGTTGGAGGATGGTTTCGGCCTCGGCGCTGACGTAGCGGCGGCCTTGCCAGACGCTGACGATGGCTTCGAGGAGGGTGTCGACGGTCGAGCTCTTCAGCACGTAGCCGTGGATGCCGAGGTCGGTGAACCGGCGTATGACGGAGTACTCGTCGTGGATGGTGACGGCCACGACCTTCACCTTCGGATAGCTCTCGATGACTTCTTGACAGAAGGCTGCTCCGTCGCCGTTGGGAATGGAGATGTCGAGCAGCAGCACGTCAGGCCGTCGCTCGCGAAACGCCTGTCGGCAGCTCTCGATGGTGTTGAAGGTGCGGCTGACGTGTGCCACGTCGCTACGGTTGATGGCGTCGGTGAGTCCTTCGCAGACCATCGTGTGGTCGTCCAAGATGTTGACGTCGATACGGTACTTCATGATAATGGTATGGTGACGTTGATTTCTGTTCCGTTATGGTTGATGATGGTGATGCGGCCGTGGTAGGGCTCTATGCGCTCGCGGATGTTCTGCAGGCCCATGCCCTCGCTGCCTTCCGCCATACCCTTGCCGTCGTCGCTGACGGTGAGGGTTATTTCGTGGGCGTCCTGCATCAGCTGGATGTCGATATGGCTGGCCTGGGCGTGCTTCAGGGCGTTGTTCACCAGCTCGTAGGCACAGCGGTAGAGGACGAGGGAGACAGCCTCATCCCCAGCCCCTCTCGCGGGGGAGAGGGGAGTGGTTACTCCTTCTGCTTCGATGTATTGGAAGGTGGCGCCAGGGACTGAGACGGCGAAGTCGCGCAGGGCTGAGACGAGGCCGTTCTTCAGCAGTTCCTCGGGCATGAGGTGGTGAGCCGTGCGGCGCAGCTCCACGATAATCTGGTCGAGCAGCTGTATGTATTCACTCCCCTCGCCCCTGGGAGAGGGGTCGGGGGTGAGGCTTTTCAGTCGCAGCACCGTCAACATACCGCCCAGTCCGTCGTGCAGATCCTGAGCCAGTATGCGGCGCTCGCGTGTCTCCGTCTCCAGGGCTACCTTTGCCGCCAGCAGGGCCTTCTTGCGACGCTGTACGACGACGAGCAGCAGGGCGCCCGCCACGAGTGCCACGATGGCTACGGCGGCAGCTGCCAGCAGCCAGCGGTAGAGCGAGCGTTCGTGGTCGAGGGCGGCTATGCGGGCCTCCTTCTTCTCCGTCTCGTAGAGCACCTCCATCTGCGACAGTCCACTCTGGTAATGGTCGGTGGCGTAGCGTGTCATCACGTCGTACATCTGCTGCAGGCTCTCGCGCGCCTTCGCCTTCTGTCCCAGTTCCGTGTAGATTTCGGCCAGCAGACGGTAGCCGTCGACGTCGCTAAGGGTGGCCAGCGAGTCGGGGTGGACGGCACGCAGGGCATCGTCGAGAGCCTGCTGCCATTGCTGTCCGGCCATGGCCACCTGGCTGAGGGCTATGTAGACGGCACTCTGTGACTCGAACATCATGTTGTCGGTCATCAGACTGCGTGCCTCGTCGGCCAGCCGCCTGGCGGCTGCTAAGTCCTCATGGCCCTTCATCAGGTGGGTCTGTGCCATCATGGCCAGCACCACGGGATAGTCGACCTCCTCGTCGCGGTGGGCGTAGTAGTAGGCGTGGCAGAGTTCTGCCGTCTCGCGGGCTTTCTCGTAGTTGCCCTGGTCTATGTAGATCTTGAGGAGTCCCCTGCGTGGCATCGCCATCATCAGCGAGTCGCCGGCGGCCCGACCCTTCTCGACGGCCAGCAGGTAGTTGCGCTCCGCCTCGGGCAGGTTGCCCATGGCCAGGTATAGCTCGCCGATGTTGTGGTAGAGCACGGCTTGGCTCTGCAGCCAGTCGTGACGCTCGAAGATGGGCAGCGCCCGCTGGTAGTAGCTGATGGCGAGGTGGGCCTTGCCCTGCTCGTTGTAGACGTTGGCTATCGAGCCGTAGAGGGCCGAGCGGGCGTCGTCGAGATCCAATTGCGTATAGCGGCGGCTCTGCTCCATGGTGTCCGTAATGGCCAGCGCCTGGTTGAAGTAGCGGATGGCCTCGTCGTAGTCCTCGCCGCCGTAGCTCATAAGTCCGAAGTGGCGCAGCGTGTACTGGCGGATGAGCAGGTCGTTCAGCTCGTAGCTCAGCGCCAGCGCCTTGTGGCCGTAGTCCCGGGCTTTCTCGGCGTCGTAGGGCAGGTAGCCGCGCATCAGCTCGTCGTAGGCTCTCAGCAAGGCCTCGCCCTTGGGCGGGTTGCTGCTCTTCAGCGCCGTCTCCAGGGAGTCGACGCGGGCGTTGCGGTGGTCGTTGTAGGCTTGTGATACTGACGGAACGCAAAGACACAGGTACAGGAAGAAGAACCACGTGAAAAAGCGTCGTGTCCTGGTGCCTTTGTGTTCGGTTGTCATCATTGGTTTTCTGTAAGTTTCTGCAAAGTTACGCATTTCCCCGGATTTTTACCACCCATTTGGGGGGAAAATTGTGGCTTTCGTAAGAATTCCCCCCATTTGGGGGGCGGATGGGCGATGGAAAAAGCGTAACTTTGTGCCATACATTATTAATATCAATCGTAAGCTTATGAAGAAGATTTTTACTTTAGCCATGCTGACCATCGCGCTGACGGGCGCACGGGCCAGCGTCGTGATTAACGAGACGAACTTCCCCGACGAGAACCTGCGCTTTGTAGCCAGCCAGTACGACGCCGACGAGGACGGCACGCTGAGCGACGACGAGCTGGCAGAGATTACCGAAATCAATGCCGGTGGCATCATGAACCTGAAGGGTGCCGAGCATTTCAAGAACCTGGACTTCCTCTGCCTGTACTACGGTTCTGACGAGAATCCCTCCATCACGTCCATCAACCTGAGCCTCTTCCCGAAGCTGTACCGCTTCTCGCTGCAGGACTGTAGCGGGGTGACGTCGCTAGACTTCAGCAAGAACCCGCAGCTGACGGAGTTCGAGATGCTCCGCTGTCCGAACGTCAGCTCACTCAAGCTGCCAGCCAGCGTGGAGCAAGTCGGCCTGGACGGTGCAACGAGCCTGACGACGCTCGACGTGAGCCAGTTTCCAAAGCTCCGTCAGTTCTATATGATTAACTCTGGCGTTACCGACCTGAACTTCAGTAGCAACCCCGTCCTGTCATCCGTCGGCATCACAGGAACGGATGGCGAGAAGCAGGTGCTGAACTCCGTGAACCTGACGAACTGCGACGGTCTGGAGAACATCGACATCCGCTACACCACCATCACGACGCTGACAATGAAGCACCTGCCCATCGTCCGCGCGCTGATGATGCTCTATAACGACATCACCAGCACCACCATCGAGGACTGTGCCGAGTTCAACGACATTACCTGCAACGACAACGTGCTTGGCGCGCTTTGTCTGAAAGACAATCCGCTGTTGCAAGCTATCAATACCCAGAACAACCGGCTGCAGTTGCTCATTGCCGACAACTGCCCCAAACTCGGACGCGTACAGGCATTCAATAACAAGCTGATGTGGCTCGACCTGAAGGACGTGGTGAAGGCCGAGAACGTCGAAGAGAGTTGGCTGAAACTCGACAACCAGCAGCCCGTCGTTCAGGCTGTGAAGATTTCGCCCACGGAGGTCGGCCTGCGTGTCCACGAGCGTCTGGACGTTAGCCGCGTGAAGAACCTGAAGGCGAAGGGCCAGGCCATGGAGCCAAAGGAGATCTACGTCGACGGCATCCGCTACTTCGTCATTTACAATGACGGCCCGTCGGTGGCCTCGCTTGTGGGAGCAACGGGCACGGGCTACGAGTACGACACGAAGTGGCCCTTCCCGTGGATGGACGGCAATTCGAAGGACAATAACTTGCCCGTGACGCTGAACGTCGCCTCGTGGACCAAGCATCCCTCGTGGATACGTATTGACGGCGAGACCACCATTACCGCCGAGGAAGGCACCACGATGGCCGCCCTCCCCGTGCTCCGCTCGCAGGACTACGACGGCAAGCTGACGTGGCGCTCGAGCAACGAGGACGTGGTGAAGGTCGACGCCGAGACGGGCGCTATGACCTTCGTCGCCCAGGGAACGGCTTACATTACCGTCACGGGTGCCGAGACTGACTACCGTCTGGCGCCGTCGAGCATCGGCTATAGCGTCACCGTGACCGAGAATACTGCCGTCGGCACCATCGTCAGCAGCCCGTCGTCAAGCAGCAACGCCTTTGACCTTCAGGGCCGCCGCGTCAACAACAGTAGCAAGGGCGTGGTCATCGTCGACAGGAAGAAGGTTATGAAGAAGTAAAATTTAGCCTCTATTTGATAAAGATTCCCCGAAGTGTTTGTCACGTCGGGGATTTTTTGTCTTTGACCTTCGGTCGAAGGTAGGCTGCACCTCGGCAATGAAAATAAATACGAATTTATTTTGCATTTCGCTCGGTTTGCACTACCTTTGTACCCACTATGGAGAAACTATTGGAACTATATAAGCGGTGGAGTGGGGCAGAGCCCGTGGCCACCGAGAAACTGGCGGGGGCAGGATCGAACCGCGCGTACTACCGGTTCACGGCTGCCGACGGCACGACCGTCATCGGCTGCATAGGCACCAGCCGCGACGAGAACCATGCCTTCGTCTATCTGGCACAACACTTCGAGAAGCGACAGCTGCCCGTGCCACGCGTGCTGGCCGTCAGCGACGACGAGCTGCGCTATCTGCAGCAGGACCTCGGCAGGGTGTCGCTCTTCGATGCCATCCGCGGCGGACGCGAGGCGGGTGGACGCTACACGCTGAAGGAGCAGGAGCTGCTGAAGCAGACCATCCGCGAGCTGCCGAACATCCAGCTGCGAGGCGCACGAGGGCTGGACTTCACACATTGCTATCCGCAGCCGGCCTTCGACCGCGACTCCGTGCTCTTCGACCTGAACTACTTCAAGTACTGCTTCCTGAAGGCGACGGAGCTCGACTTCCACGAGCTGAAACTCGAGGCCGACTTCCGCCTGCTGGCCAAGGATCTCACAGAGGCCGGCGACGAACAATGCTTCCTGTATCGCGACTTCCAGGCAAGGAACGTCATGGTCTCTTCTCTAACATCTCAAACTCCTCAGGCTTCTCTGACTCCTTATTTCATCGACTTCCAGGGCGGCCGCCGTGGGCCGTACTACTACGACCTCGCCTCGTTCCTGTGGCAGGCGTCGGCACGCTATCCGCACAAGCTGCGACGCGAGCTGGTCTACGAGTACTACAACGCCCTGAAGCAGTATACCGAGGTGCCGTCGCCCCACAAGTTCGTCGAGCGACTCTCGCTCTTCGTCCTCTTCCGCCAGCTGCAGGTGCTCGGCGCCTACGGCTTCCGCGGCTACTTCGAGCGCAAGCAGCACTTCATCGACTCTATACCGCCCGCCATGCAGAACCTCAGGGAACTGATGCACGACCGCACGTTCCCCTATCCATACCTGATGGACATCCTGCGTCGTCTTACGGAACTGCCGCAGTACCAGCAGGTTGAGGTGACGGCCACGCGTGCCGACGGTTACAAGACGACGGACAACAACCCCTACAAGCCCCACCCGAAGGACGGTCCCGCGACGTTCTCGAAGTACGATGCCCAGGGCCCGCTGGTGGTCCGCGTCTTCAGCTTCTCCTATGGCAAGGGCATCCCCGAGGACGAGAGCGGCAACGGGGGCGGCTATGTCTTCGACTGTCGTTCGACCCACAATCCCGGTCGCTACGAGCCCTACAAGAAGTTGACGGGACTCGACGAGCCGGTGATCCGATTCCTGGAGGACGACGGCGAAATATTGACGTTCCTTGACTCCGTCTACAAACTGGCCGACGCTCATGTGCGTCGTTACATCCAGCGCGGCTTCACCTCGCTGATGTTCTGTTTCGGTTGTACAGGCGGTCAGCATCGTTCCGTCTACTCGGCGCAGCATCTGGCTGAGCACATCCACCGGAAGTTCGGCATCGAGGTCCGCGTCTGCCATCGTGAGCAGGGCATCACGCAAGTGCTTAAAAAAGATTAAGGCGCGCGAATTAATTAGTAATTAGTAATTAGTAATTAGTAATTAATTAGTAATTTTGCAGTCGTGAAACAGGCCATGATTTTTGCCGCGGGACTGGGTACCCGTCTGAAACCGCTGACAGACACGATGCCGAAGGCTCTTGTCAAGGTGGGCGGACAGCCCCTGTTGTGGCACGTCGTCCGGAAGCTGAAGGCCGCCGGCTACGAGCGTATCGTGGTCAACGTCCACCACTTTGCTCAGCAGATTGTGGACTACCTGAAGGCTCACGATAATTTCGGACTGGATATCCGCATCAGCGACGAGAGCGACCAGTTGCTGGAGACCGGTGGCGGCATCAAGAAGGCTCTGCCGCTCTTCGACCCCACGGAGCCTATCCTCATCCACAACGTCGACATCCTGAGCAACCTCGACCTGAATGCACTACCCACCGACGCTCCTTTGCTGGTGGTGAGCCGTCGCCAGACGAAGCGCTACCTGCTTTTTGACGACGATATGCGCCTGCAAGGCTGGACGAATATCGAGACGGGTGAGTTGAAAGGTCCGGTGGCAAATCTCTCTCCTCTCTCCTCTCTCCTCTCTCCTCTAGAAAAGCTCGCCTTCTCGGGCATCCATCTGTTCCATCCGTCATTGGCTCACCTGCTGAGTGAATGGCCCGATCGGTTCCCCATTATGGACTTCTATCTGAAGGCCTGTGCCGACCACGTCATCCGCGGCTACGAGGCAACGGACCTCCGCCTTCTTGATGTCGGCAAGCTCGATACGCTGGAAGAGGCAAATGAATTTATCAAACAACTATAAGAATATGCAAAAGATTATCATTCTGGACTTCGGTTCGCAGACCACACAACTCATTGGCCGCCGTGTGCGCGAGTTGGACACGTTCTGCGAGATCGTGCCCTACAACAAGTTCCCGAAGGACGACCCGTCAGTCATCGGCGTCATCCTCAGCGGATCGCCCTACAGCGTCCACGACCCTGAGGCGTTCAAGGTCGACCTCACGCAGTTCGTGGGTCGTCTGCCAGTGCTGGGCATCTGCTACGGCGCCCAGTTCATCTCGAACACCCTGGGCGGTAAGGTGGAGAAAGCCGACTCACGCGAGTATGGCCGTGCAAACCTCGAGACAGTCGACACCAGCAACCCGCTCTTCAAGGGCTTCGACCAGCACTCGCAGGTGTGGATGTCCCATGGTGACACCATCACCGCTATCCCCAGCGACTTCAAGGTCATCGGCTCTACAAAGGACGTCAAGAACGCCGCCTTTGCCTCTACCAAGCAGCCAGTCTGGGCCGTACAGTTCCATCCGGAGGTGTTCCATACCGTACAGGGCACGCTGCTCCTGAAGAATTTCGTCGTCGACATCTGCGGCTCGAAGCAGGAGTGGAGTGCCGCCTCGTTCGTCGACTCGACCGTTGCCGAGCTGAAGGAGCAGATCGGGCAGGACCGCGTCATCCTCGGCCTCTCAGGCGGTGTCGACAGCTCTGTCGCCGCCGTGTTGCTGAATCGTGCCATCGGCGATCGCTTGACGTGTATCTTCGTTGACCACGGAATGTTGCGCAAGAACGAGTTCCAGCAGGTGATGGACGACTACCGCGTGCTGGGACTGAACGTCATCGGCGTTGATGCCAGCGAAAAGTTCTTCGGCGACCTCGCCGGCGTCACAGACCCTGAGCAGAAACGCAAGATTATAGGCCGCGACTTCGTTGAGGTGTTCAATGCCGAGGCAAAGAAAATTACCGATGCCCGCTGGCTCGCCCAGGGTACCATTTACCCCGACCGCATCGAGTCGCTGAACATCACGGGCAAGGTTATCAAGAGCCACCACAACGTTGGCGGACTGCCCAAGGAGATGAACCTGCAGCTCTGTGAGCCTCTGAAGTGGTTGTTTAAGGACGAGGTGCGCCGTGTTGGACGTCAGCTAGGTATGCCTGAACACCTCATTACCCGTCACCCCTTCCCTGGTCCCGGACTGGCCGTCCGTATCCTCGGCGACATCACCCCCGAGAAGGTGCGCGTGCTTCAGGAAGCCGACGACATCTACATCCGCGGACTGCGCGATTATAAGGTAAAACTGAGCGGCGAAGAAGCCCGCCGTGTGCTGGCTGCCGGCGTGCCTGCCGATATGCAGGACGGTGAGATAGAGGTGTCGCTATACGACCAGATTTGGCAGGCTGGCGCCATCCTCCTCAGCACAGTCCGCTCCGTCGGAGTCATGGGCGATGAGCGTACCTACGAGAACCCCGTGGCCCTGCGTGCCGTTACCTCGACCGATGCCATGACCGCCGATTGGGCTCATCTGCCCTACGACTTCATGGCGCGTGTCTCCAACGAGATTATCAACAAGGTCCGTGGTGTGAACCGCGTCTGCTACGACATCTCCTCAAAACCACCCGCAACCATCGAGTGGGAATAATGTAATTCCCTTTTGTATTCGGATATGATTATTTTAAATCTAAAGTAAATCAAATAGTTAAACCATCATTTTGCTTAATCGGCTGATTTTCAAAATGATGGTTTTTCTGTACAAAATGCCTAAATACGCCCCCCAATATTGACCCCTTGCGACCCCCACGTTTAACCTTCATCCATACCGTGAATCTGGACAAACCCACCGTAAAACATGGAAAAGACATACACGCTCCCTTCTGTACCAAAATATGTAATGAGACCTCGCTAGACCTCAAAACAGTTGCAAAGGTAGTTGTTTCCATTGATATTAAGCAGCATATTTGAGCTTTTTTATTGCACAATTTATATGGTATTGTGCAAAATGGAAGGAATGGAAAACAGAAAAAAGCATTTTGAAATCGTATGTGGAATTATTTACGTAATTTTGCAGTCAGTTATTAACTTTAAAAGGTTTAGTGTATGACATAGGACAGATAAGAATTAGGACATATAGATAAGAAGCGTTAGCTTTCTATTCTTGCTTTTCGGATAATTGGGGAATTAGAGGAAAGTCACAAGAGTAAAAGTTGATGCTCACGCCAGCAGCGTGGGCTTTTACTCATTGAAGTGACTTAGGTTATCCCCAATACCTCCGAAAGCGTAGATGAAGTAACTAGTCCACGTTTTCTTTTTGTATGCTATCAAACTACAGATTATAAGAGCAATCAATTAAATGGTCAAACTTATTAAAACAAATTATATTATGAAAAAGGTATTGGTATTATTGGCAATGGTGTTGGGAGCTACCAACATGTTTGCGCAAGATTATGACCTCCAAGGGTTAGCAAAATTGTGTCAGAAATATGAATTGCGTGGCTTTCAAGATGGATTATGCAGAGTTTATGATGAAGAGAGGGGAGATTTGTTCTTTGACACGAAGGGTAAGGAGGTTTTGTGTGTAAGCGAATATGATACTTGTAATGAAGATTTTTCAAACGGTTTACTTTTGGCAAAAAACATTGATGGCAAATATGGTTATCTCAACAAGTCTGGTAAAGTCGCTATACCCTTTGTCTTTGATTATGCGAGTTCATTCCTTAATGGTGTTGCAAAAGTCGAAAAAGGCAACAAGAAGTATCATATTAACACGAAAGGCAACGAGGTGACTATAGAAGACCATTCTGGCTCATTAGAAGTGGAAATAGACGAAAAACTTGCCCAAGTTATAAAAGGAATTGGCTTATCCGTGAAAAGAAATGATGGGAAATGGGGTGCGTTAAACGCTAATGGTGAAATTGTTATTCCATTTATTTATGATAGATTAGATATAAATATTAATGAACTGATTAAAGCTGAAAAGAAAAGTAAATATGGTTGGCTTGATAAAAATGGTAAGACTGTGATTCCAATACAGTTTGACAGAGCTGATGATTTTTCTGATGGGCTTGCATTTGTCATTCTAAATAGCAATCAAGGTTTTGTTGACAAATACGGCAATTCAACATTCAATCCACTTACGACTACCACCAATAATAATGTTCAGAATACTAATACGGAGGTAATTGATGTGACAGAAACGATGCCATCTTTTGTTGGAGGCAAAGAACAACTAAACAAGTGGTTGGCAGCTAATTTCCATTATCCTGAGTTGGCTTTAGAGAATGGGATAAAGGGAACTGTAGTTGCTTCTGTCGCTATTGAGCCTGATGGGTCAATTGGAGAGGTGACAATTAAAAAATCTGTTGACCCATTATTAGATAAAGAAACCATCCGTATATTCAAAAGTATGCCGAGGTGGAATCCTGGTACTCAGAATGGAAAGCCTGTACGTGTGGTTTTGGATATGCCTTTGAATTTTAATTTCACAGAAGAATAAAAATGATAAGACATGAAGCAATGTCCTAATGGTCACAATGTTGGTGACAATGTGAAGTTCTGTCCTGAGTGTGGAAAGAGCATTGATGAAGCTCAGAGTAACGAGCCGAGTGTTTTTGATGAAGCGTCCACAAAGAGCGGATTCAAGAGGTATCTACCCTATATTATAGGGGCAATCATTTTACTTTGTGCTATTGGCTATTTCGCAATTTCCAAAGGTGGCGGTGGTTTACTGTCTCAAACAGTAAGTGCAGATTCTTTGGCAGCTTCAAATGGTGATAGTAACTTCATAATTGCAGACTTTGACGAAAAGAAGGTGTACTCTGGCGAATATGTCTTTGATGCTGTTCTAACTGATGCAGCGTCTGAAAAGAATGAAACGACCTTCACCATCAAGATTGAGGGGAACAATGTTTCTATTCCTCTTGATGATAATAAAGTAATGGAAGGGTACATTTACAAAGAAGATTTGGGAATTGATGCGTTGTATGATTATGGTGATGATTTGCATTATGTCTCAATGAGCCTAAAACCTAAAGATAAAGAGGGGAAAGAATGGGTAGGTGAATATCGGACTAACAGCTTGTACTGTGATGTTGTATTGAAACTGAAAGAGTGCAAGAATAGGGGCGAAGTTGTTAAGGTCACTGAATCAAGAACTGAGGAAGAAAGCATGAGTGTTGAGGATGAAAACCTACCTCAGACCAAATTTTATGAGTTGGCTCAAAGTGGAAATTTTGTTTGGGAATGTAAAAACGCATTGATTGATTTTTGGGGTGGAACTAGGGAAAGAATAACAATGTACTTTTATCCTTCGGATAAGAATAGTGGAAGAGTGAGCACAATAGTTGCTGGAGAGAGTGAAAGCACATTTGCCGCAGCACTGTCAGGTACAACAGTCTATTCTATTTCTGATAACCGCATTAGTTTCAGCTATTCAAATAAACTGAATGGTATGTTTAAGTCAGATGCAAATGAAGTATTCGTTTTCAACTTTAATGGAATTATCGAAAAGTCTGGAGGTGCTATTATGTTAGTAGGTAAGACTAGCTATCGGCAATCTGATGATGAAAACAGTGTGTTTAGAATAGCAAATAAGACTGAAACAGACCCTCTTAATTAAGTTCATGGTGCAAGTCTATGTCAGATTTGCACCTTTTTCTTTCTTCATGCTTAATTCTCACAATTATTTCGTAATTTTGCACCCAAGAATTGACACTACTAAAACAAATTGAGACGATGAAACATTCATTACTTAGACTATCCATATTGGCATTGCTGTTGGCAATCAAGGTTGTAGTGTTTGCGGCACATGAAATTAACGGAATAAACTATATCATCTATGAGGATAAAGGATTTGCAGAAGTGACATTTAAGAGTCCTAAATATAGTGGAGATATTGTAATTCCAAGTGAAATTGAATATAAAGGAAAAAAATGCACAGTTAAGACGATAGGTGCTTCTGCTTTTTATTTTTGCGACAATCTCACCACTGTAACAATTCCAAACACAGTGACTGGTATTAGAGGTAACGCATTTGGATATTGCTCAAAGCTAACAAATATAGAAATTCCTAACTCTGTTGTTACTATTGGGGAAAGATGCTTTGAAGTCAGTGGCTTAACCACAATTTATATACCCAATTCAGTCCAAGGCATCGAACAATATGCTTTCTCTGGATGCAAAAAGCTTAAATCTGTTTATATTGGAAACTCATTGCATTGGTTTCAAGAAAATGTATTTGCAGGTTGTGATAGTATAGAGACCATAGAATATCATAGTACCCTACAAATTCCTTGGTTTCAAGGGAAAGAAAAATTGAAAACATTGGTAGTCGGTGACGAGGTAGAATATATTGATAATTGCAGTTTCGATGGCTGTATTAGTCTAACAAATGTTACAATTGGAAATTCCGTTTCTTCAATAAAGACAGCAGCATTTAGAAATTGTGAGAACATGAAAAACATAGAATTACCCAATTCTTTGAAAGAAATTGGCTATTTCGCATTTGAGGGCTGTAAGAGTTTGGAAAATATAGTTATTCCCAATTCAGTTATTAAAACTTATGGGGGAGTATTTGAGAACTGCGAAAACCTTTTATCTGCAAAATTGTCTAATTCAATAGAGACAATTAGCGAAACAATGTTCTTTGGGTGTAAGAAATTAAAAGAAGTCATTATCCCTATTGGTATAAAAACTATTGAACGTTCAGCTTTTGGCCAATGCGAAAGCATAGAAACGATGACACTTCCTTATACTTTGATTAGTATTAATGACAATGCTTTTATGGGTTGCTACAATCTGAAAACTGTTATATCATATAATCCTACTCCACCTTCAATTTATAATTCTACTTTTGACAATTATGAAAACAAAAAGTTATTTGTGCCAAAAGGTAGTGAGGATTTATATAAAAATGCAAGGGGATGGTGGCGTTTCTATCAAATAGAGGGAATAGATGTGTCTAGCATAAACAGTACGTTTATTGATTCAGAAAGTGAGAGCAGCATCTATAACCTCTATGGCTCAAAGGTTGATGGCAACAACTATGGTAAAGGAATCTATATTAAGAACGGAAAGAAAGTAATCATTAAATAACAGAAAAACTATATTCAGCAATTATGATGCTTGCAACGATGTTTGCAGCATTGAGTTTAACCGCTTGCGGTGGTGATGATGATGATGATGAAATTGGTGGTGGCGATAGTTCCACTTTCTTAATCGGTACTTGGTCTGTTACGTATGCTCAAGGATGGGGTTTTGAAAGTGATGGAGAAGCCGAATATCTCCAATTCAAATCAGATGGAACTTATATCAATATGCAATTTGATGATGGCCTCTATATTACCAAAGGCAATTGGAGTGCAACAGATACAGAAATAATAATGAAAGAAATTGAGGGTAAAATTTTGGGTACATACACCTATAGGATTCTTAATCATACCGAATCTTCCATAACTCTTGGAATGTGGGGCATAACAGCAAACCTTACAAAAGTTCCTGATTCAACAATTGACAAATACTTAAAATAATAGCATTATGAAGAAACTGTTTTCAACGATTATGATGCTTGCAATGATGGTTGCGGCATTGAGTTTAACCGCTTGCGGTGGTGATGATGAAGATAACTTAGATGGTGGTGGTAGTTCCACAAGTTCAAGCTTCACAATTATATATGATGATGGAGGCGAACAAGTCTTTACCCATGACAGTGACATTGCCATTCAGTCATTGGGTGCTGTGTTTGGAAATTTGAAAAGAGGTGATAGTCCAAGAGGTAGTTATTTTGGTATGGAAATAGGCACTAAAGGCGGCTTCTTTATCATATTCCCACGTCAAAAGTATGGTGATGATTTAGCCCCCTCTTATTTCTCTGTTGGCTACAGTGACTTTGGGGCAGATGCAACCGATATGGAACGTGTTATTGGTGGCTCTGGTTGGTATGGTGAACATATATCTGGCAGTGCCAAAGTCACAAAGAACGATGGAAAGTACATCACCATTAACTTCAATAACTACAAGTATTCTGTAACGAGCGGCATCAACACTAATAGGACAGCTTATGTCACACTTAAAGGTAGTCTAGCGTTTAAGAACTCATATAAGCAATAAACTATCACTAAGAACAGAAGTGAAAGTTCTGAAATCGTCTGGAACCTCAGTGTTTAAAGGGGTTTCAGACGATTTTCTTTGTTCGGTGAAGAATAAGGAAGTTCACTATCATTTCTGAGCAACACAAACTGAAAGTTTAGAGGTCAATATCCACATACATAAAATTCTGCGGAGCGTGGAAGTCCTTAATCACTTTCTTGGGGTCTTTTCGCTTCTAAAGGTGACCTTTACGCTTCTAAAGGTGACCTTTTCGCTTCTAAAGGTCATCTCTTCGGTGCTAAAGGTGACCTTTTCGCTTCTAAAGGTGACCTCCTCGTTGCTAAAGGTCATCTCCTCACGGCTAAAGGTGACCTTTTCCCAAGAAATGCGTCCATTCTGTCAGACTGCTCGACCTGTTGTTTCAGTATGTCGACAAACCGACACGGCATTTTCCTCACGGTGCGGGGTTAGGTGTAGGGTCAGTTGCGGAATTAGGTACTGGATGACCGTCATTCTTGGTGAAAAAGGTCACGAACGGACGAATACGTCCTTGATGGTCCTATACGCGCGCGCGTGTATATATATAAGCTAACCGGAAAATACCCTACACCTTCTGCACCTTGTGCACCCAGCGCCTTGTCCCCTTAGGTGTGGTAGGTGCAGAAGGTGTAGGGTTTTTCGGGGTTAACATATATATGCGCACGCGCGCGCGAGCAACACCCACTTTACCTACTTATCCCTCTGTTCCGTGGAAAAATGTGAAATGGAAGGAATGGTCGTGCCATTCCTTCCATTTCTCGTCTTTGTTTCATGCTCTCTGGCGTTACATTGTTACGTCGACGGTATGCTCTCCTGGAGAGTAGGGGAGCAAGTCCCCTTCCAGCGACTGTCCGTCAAGTGTGACGGCGGCGACGCCCTTGTTGTGTCCGTTGGGGTGGACGGTGATGGTGTAGTTGGCGTCACGGAATCGGCGGTTGACGGTATAGTCTCCGGCGGTGCTGGGCAGACAGGGGTCAATGCGTAGGCCGTCGTAGTCGGGTTTGATGCCGAGGATATGCTGGGAGACGGTGAGCCACATCCATGCTGCTGTACCCGTGAGCCATGAGTTCTTACCCTCGCCGGGACGGAACGCGTCCTTTCCGGCAACCATCTGGCAGTTCACGTAAGGCTCCACCTTGTGCAGCGTCTGGTATTTCTCCTCAACATAGCTCGGCAGGATCTTGGCATAGTGTGCCCAAGCGTCGTCGCCACGGCCAGCCATGCACTCGCCGATGATGACCCAGGGATTGTTGTGACAGAAGATGCCGGCATTCTCCTTGTAGCCCTCGGGATAGGAACTAATCTCGCCGTACTCGTAGATGTATTTCGAGAAGGCGGGGTTATTGAGCACCATACCGTGCTCGCACTCCAAGTACTTCTTGCAGGAGTCGAGCGACTTGGCCACCATGCCGTCCTCGGCGCCAATCTCGGCCATCGTACACCAGCCCTGCGACTCGATGAAGATCTTGGCTTCGTCGCACTCGTTGGAGCCAATCTTACGACCGTAGAAATCATAGGCGCGCAGGTACCACTCGCCGTCCCAACCATGCTTCTTCACAGCCTCGATCATGGCGTCGACAGCCTGCTGCATACGGGCAGCCTCTGCCGAGAACTGAGAACTGAGAGTTGAGAACTGAGAGGTATGATTACCTGTTGTGCTCTGTTCTCCGTCCTGAGAGTAATCACACCTCTCAGTTTTCAGTTCTAAGTTCTCAGTTCTCTTTGCAAGTTCCTTGCAAAGAGCTACGTAGTCCTTGCCCGTAACGACGAAGAGACCGGCAATCATGAGCGACTCGGCCTTCGTACCCTCGCTGACGTTCTCGGTGGTCTGGAACGACTCGTTGGGGTCCCACGAGAAACAGTTCAGGTTCAGACAGTCGTTCCAGTCGGCGCGGCCGATGAGCGGCAGCATATGGGGACCGAGGTTCTTGATGACGTGGTCCATCGAGATCTTCAGGTGCTCGAAGAGCGTCACCTCAGAGCCGGGCTGGTTATCGAAGGGCACCATCTCGTCGAGGATGGAGAAGTCGCCAGTCTCCTTGAGGTAGGCCACGGTACCGAAGATGAGCCAGCAGGGGTCGTCGTTGAAGCCGCCGCCGATATCGTTGTTCCCGCGCTTTGTCAGGGGCTGGTACTGGTGGTAGCAGCCGCCGTCGGGGAATTGTGTCGAGGCGATGTCGATGATGCGCTGACGGGCACGCGGCGGAATCTGGTGGACGAAGCCCACGAGGTCCTGATTGGAGTCGCGGAAGCCCATGCCACGGCCGACGCCGCTCTCAAAGAAGGAAGCCGAGCGCGAGAAGTTGAAGGTTACCATACATTGGTACTGGTTCCAGATGTTCACCATGCGGTCGAGTTTGTCGTTGCCCGTTTTTACCTTATATATATTAAGGAGCTTGTCCCAGTATTCGCAGAGTTCGGCAAACGCCTTGTCGACCTTTGCGGTGGTGTTGAGGCTGTCGATGAGGGTGTAGGCACGGTGTTTGTTGATGACCTGAGGAGCGGAGAATTTCTCGTCCTGCTCATTCTCAATGTAACCCAGCAGGAATACGAAGTCCTTGCTTTCGCCAGGCTGTAGCGTCACCTCGATGTAGTGCGAGGCGATGGGGCTCCAGCCGTGGGCGTGGCTGTTGCGGGGACGGCCCTCAAGGACGGCCTCGGGCTCGCTGAGCTCGTTGTAGAGGCCGACGAACGTCTCGCGGTCGGTATCATAGCCCTGAATCTCGGCGTTGACGTGATAGAAGGCATAGTGGTTACGGCGCTCGCGGTACTCCGTCTTGTGGTAGATGGTGGCTCCCGACGTTGAAACGTCGGGAGTGTTGGCTTCTATTTCTACTTCGCCGGTAGAGAAGTTGCGCTGGAAGTTCTCCATGTCGGTAGCGGCATTCCAGAGACACCACTCCTCAAAGCTGAACAACTTCAGACTCTTGGTCTCCGTCGACTCATTCTTCAGCGTCAGCTTCTGAACCTCGGCCCACTTGCCTAGGGGCACGAAGAAGAGCACGCTGGCCTCAACGCCGTTCTTACGCCCGGTGATGCGTGTGTAGCCCATGCCGTGGCGGCACTCGTAGAAATCGAGCGGTGTCTTGCAGGGTTTCCATCCAGGGTTCCAGATGGTGTCGCCCTCCTTGATGTAGAAGTAGCGTCCGCCGTTGTCCATGGGGATGTTGTTGTAGCGGTAGCGGGTGATGCGTCGGAACTTGGCATCTTTGTAGAAAGAGTAGCCGCCAGCGGTATTGGAGATGAGCGAGAAGAAATCTTCGTTGCCGAGGTAGTTTATCCAGGGCCACGGGGTCTTGGGATCGGTAATGACGTACTCGCGATGCTGGTCGTCGAAGTGTCCGTAACGTTTCTGTTGTTCCATGTCAGGTGCTGTTTTATTGTTGAAATCTGATTGTTGTTGCTATTTGCTATTGTTGTTGCTATTTGCTATTGTTGTTGCTATTTGCTATTGTTGTTGATATCTCTTGAGTAGTTCTGCCTCTTTCCGTCTGGTTTCGGCCAGAAAGGCGCGGTAGTCGTCGGCGTCAGGGTTAAAAGGTTTGTGACCAAGGGCAGTCTTGATGGGTTGCCACTCACGGAGGAAGTCGTGCGTCCGCTGGCTGAAGAACGTCTCGCCGAAGCGTTGCCAAATGTACTCCACAGCCTGCTCCGAGGGGTGCAGCATATCCGCGGCATAGAACCGGTAGTCGCGCAGTTCGTCCATCAGGATTTCGTAGGCGGGGAAGTATATGATTTGTGATTGGTGAGTAGCGAGGGAAGGGAGAATACTGTCGACCGCCAGCAAGAGCGTGGCCTTAGACAGTTGGCTCTCATGGTAGCCGTACTTGCGGTAGCGGATTGGGCTGACGGTGATGATGACCCGCACGTCGGGACGGCGGCTTCGCAGACAGTCGATGGTCTGACAGAGCACGTCGGAGCACATCTCAATGGTGAGCTCCTCCTCCGTGAAGAGCGAGGCGGGCCGTTTCTGGCAGTTGTCGACAATTACGCCCGTCTCCTTCAGCCGGTAGACGTGGTTCGTGCCGAGGGTGATGACGGCCGTCCGTGGTGCCACGTCGCAGCGCTGGACGGTGTGTAGAACGGAGACGGGGTTGTACATCGTGCCGAAGGGATTCACCGTCGCCCGGAAGTGGTCGGCGACGAAACGGCTGCCAATGCTGTCGGCGAAACAGGAGCCCACGAAGAGCATTTCCTCCAGCGGTTCTATCTGGAAGGGGGCTCTTTCTATCGGTATAACTGTGCGGAACTCCATGTCAACAAGGCAGTTTTTTAGTTTTTCGGGTGTAAAGGTAGTAAAAACTTTCTTAAATCGTATGGTTTTTGGAATAATTATTGTACTTTTGTGCCGAACTCTTAAGATTCTATAACATACGACCATGCCAACAACGAAACGTTCAAGCCTTTTGTCGCGCGAGGGAGTGACGATGCTACTGCCCTTCATACTGATTACCAGCTGTTTTGCACTCTGGGGGTTTGCCAACGATGTGACGACACCGATGGTGAAGGCGTTCTCAAAGATTTTCCGTATGAGTGTCACCGAGGGCGCTATGGTTCAGGTGGCGTCCTATCTGGGCTATTTCGTCATGGCGTTCCCCGCAGCACTCGTCATCCAGCGTTACTCGTTCAAGACGGGCGTCATCATCGGACTGTCATTGTTCGCCGCAGGTGCCCTCCTGTTCCTGCCGGCGCGACTGATGGGATTCTACTGGCCGTTCCTCATGGCATACTTTGTGTTGACCTGCGGCCTGTCGTTCCTCGAGACGTCGTGTAACCCCTATATCTACGTAATGGGCAGCGAGGAGACGGCCACAAGGCGCCTGAACCTGGCGCAGGCCTTCAACCCCATTGGCAATCTCTTTGGCATGTACGTGGCTATGGAGTTCGTCCAGTCGCGCATGAGTCCGATGTCGTCGGCGGCCCGTCATGAGCTGCCGTTGGATCAGTTTGAGATAGTAAAGGACCACGACCTGGGCGTGCTTGTCCAGCCGTATATCTACCTGGGAATCATTGTGGCTCTGCTGCTAGTCGCAGTATGGCTGACGAAGATGCCGAAGGCTGCCGACACCCAGCCCGAGAAGAGCATGGGCAAGTCGCTACGCGAGCTGATTCAGATACGTAACTATAGTGAGGGCGTGCTGGCGCAGTTCTTCTACGTCGGAGCGCAGGTGACGTGCTGGACGTTCATCATACAATATGGTACGCGCGTATTTATGGCTGAGGGTATGGAGGAGAAGGCTGCCGAAATCTTGTCGCAGCGGTTCAATATCGTGGCGATGGTACTCTTCACGCTGAGCCGTTTCATCTGTACCTACTGTCTGAAGTACATTGCGCCGAGCCGTCTGCTTTCCATCCTCGCCGTTGTGGCGGGTGTGGCCACCATCGGCGTCGTCTGCTTTACCGACCGCAACGGTATGTATTGTCTGGTGGCTATCTCGGCCTGTATGTCGCTGATGTTCCCCACCATCTACGGCATCGCCCTGCATGGTGTTGGCGACAATGTGAAGTTTGCCGGCGCAGGACTGATCATGGCCATCCTCGGCGGGTCGTTCTTCCCGCCCATTCAGGCCATGATTATCGATACAAACGTGACCTTCATGGGACTGCCCGCAACGAACCTGTCGTTTGTGATTCCCTTGATTTGCTTCGTCGTGGTCGCCATCTATGGTCATCGCTCCTTTGTGCGACTGCACATCACACACAGGATATAATCAAAACTCGCAGGACACAAACCAAGTTGCAGGACACAAACCAAGTCGCAGGATACGATACAACTTACAGTATAAAAACAAAAATCTTCAAAAATCCAACAAAAATGGCTTTCGACGGCCTTGTTTTTGTCAGTTTTTTGAAGATTTTTGTTCGATAATAGTCCCTGTCGTTGGGACTATCTTTAACCTTATTGTTTTACATCTTTCTTTTTCCTTGAGCAATACACGGCGAAGCCAATGAACAGCAATAGGACGATGTAACCAACATAGGCGATGGTCTCGGTGGTATCCACGGATGTCGGGAAGAAGCTCAGCACCACCTCGTGCTTGCCGGCCTTGACGGGTAGGGCACGCAGGACGTAGTTGACGCGTCCCAGCTCCACTTCCTCGCCGTCGACGGTGGCTTTCCATCCCGGGTAGTAGATCTCAGAGAAGACGATGACACCGCCTTGTGCCGTCTCAACGTCGTAGTGCAGCTCGTTAGGCTCGTAGGATGTTATCTTGACGATGCTTGTGGAGTCCTGCTTCTGGCTGTTGCCCAGCACGTCGCGGAATTTTTCGTCGGCTATGGCCTGACGGCGCAGGTCAAGCTCTGACAGGGCGTCAATCTCCTCGTTGGCATTCTTGGCATATTTCACCTCGTCCACAATCCAGGCATTGCCCAGAGTGTAGGGGTTCTGTATGGGCACGGTCTGTCCCGACTGCAGGGGCATGATGAAGTAGCGTGCGTTAAGCATATTCAGCACGGGGTAAAGGGAGTCGCCCTTCACCTGGGTCATGTCGCCATTGGCGTCGGCGATGGCCTTCATGGTAGCTGTCATCTCGTTGCCGATGTGTGCCTCGATGAGCTCTTGGTAGCGGCGCAGCTTAGCGGCGTGGTAACCACCTATGGACTTATGGAAATAGCTCGTCTCGTTCTCGTTGAAGGTGTTTGTGGAAAGGTTCAGCACGCGATAGTCGAGCGTCTTGTCCTGGAGGATGATCTCGTCGGTCTGCGTCTTCTGAATGGGCACATCGCGCTCGGTCTGGGGGACGAACATGGCATCGTTGAGATAGCGCTTGTTGACAGGCCAGAGGTCAACGAAGCAGAGCACGATCAGCGAGCCCACCATGTACTCCTTGCGCAGCTTGTCGTAGCGGTAGGCCAGAAGGATGGCCGTGCCGATGACGATGATGATGAACGAGCGCCAGCAGTCGGCCGTGAAGATGGGCACGCGCACACGGCTCAGGTTGTCCATGAGCGGTGCTATGTACTCTTGTGGCACGTAGCGTTGCAGCTGTGTCATGTCGTTGGCGGAGGTGAAGTTGAAGAACGCTGTAGGCATCAGCGCGAAGAGCAGGCAGAAGCCGGCCGTCAGTCCGAAGGCTATCCAGAAGTACCTCTGGATGGTCTTGGGCTCCGTCTTCCAACGGAGGATGAGCTCCCTCAGCGCCAGCATGGCCAGCAGGGGAATGGTGAACTCGGCGATGACGAGTATCGACGAGACGGTACGGAACTTCGCGTACATTGGCATATAGTCGATGAACAGGTCGGTGAAGCCCATGAAGTTCTTACCCCAGGCCAGCAGTACCGACAGCACCGTCGCCGCCAGCAGGGCCCACTTCAGCGTTCCCCTGACAATGAAGAGTCCGAGTATGAAGAGCATCATCACCAAGGCTCCCGCGTAGACGGGACCGGCGGTGAAGGGCTGTTCGCCCCAGTACTGGTACCACTGTGACACAATGTCGACCAGCTGCGGGTCGCACTTTTCCAAGGCTCCCGGGTTCTCCCTCAGGTGTATGTGGTGTGAGCCGCCCTTAGCGTTTGGTATGAGGAGCGTCCACGTCTCATCGATGCCGTACGACCACTCGGTAATGTAGTCGCGCTCCAGTCCCGACGACGTCTGATTCTCCACGTTCTTCTTCACCAGTTCGCTCTTGCCGCGCATGGTCTCCTTACTGTACTGCCACGTGTGGTAGAGGCTCGAGATGTTCAGCGATACCGCAATAATGGCGGCAATGGCACACACGCCCGTGGCCTTCAGCCAGCGCATGAACTGTTTCTCGCGGATGGCATCGATGAGCCAAGCGATGACCATGAACAGGATGATGAACAGGTAGTAGTAGGTCATCTGGTAGTGGTTGGCATTCACCTCGAAGGCTCCGAAGATGGCCGTCACTACCACTCCCCACAGGAACTTACCGCGATAGGCCAGCGAGATGCCCGCAATCATTGGCGGCAGGTAAGCCAGGGCCCATGCTTTCCAGATGTGTCCGGCGGCGATGATGATGAGGAAATAGGTTGAGAACGCCCAGAATATGGAACCTAGCGCTGCCAGGTACCAGCGGAAGTCGAAGGCGCGCAGCAGGATGTAGAATCCCAGCAGGTAAATAAAGAGGTACCACACGTTATCAGGCAACCACAGGTGGTAGGCGTTGATGGCTCCCTCCAATGGCTTCGTGCTGTTGTAGACGGGAGACGTCTGGTAGTTGGGCATACCCGAGAACAGGGCGTTCGTCCAGCGTGTCCTCTTTCCCGTTCGTTCCTTGTACTCTGCTGTCTCATGACCGGCACCCATACCGGCCGAGGCATCGTGACGGAACAGGATACGTCCCTCGATGTCGGCGGGGAAGAAGTACGCGAACGACACGAGTGCAAACATCACTACTACCACGATGTCGGGTAGCCATTTCTTCAGAATTGTCTTCATTTCTATCCTTTTATTTTATATTTCTTCGCTTTCTGCGTGCAAAGTTACTTTTTTTTTCTTAACTTTGCAACGCAAAACCGAAAAAAGTCGTTTACTAACAAGCATTAAAGCATTGAGCATTATGAAAATAGGCATTATTGTAGCAATGGAAAAGGAGCTGCGCCAGTTGCGACAGCTCTTCAATACGGGAAATGTGCGCGTTGAGAAGTGCGGTATCGGTAAGGTGAACGCTGCCCTTGGCACGCAAAGGCTCATCAACGATATGCATCCCGACGTTATCATCTCATCGGGCTGCGCTGGTGGTAACAACCCCGAGGGTATCGCCCCTGGCGATGAGATTCGCATCCAGGATGTTGTCGTCTCCACGGAGCTCGTTTACCACGACGTCTACTGCGGCGCGGCTGTCGGCTCTACGGTCTACGGTCAGGTGCAGGGACTCCCCGCCCGTTTCCAGGCCGATCCGAGGCTGTTGGAGAAAGCGCGGCAATTGTCCGTTGTCAATAGTCCTTTGTCCATTCATCAAGGTCTGATTGTCACCGGTGACTGGTTTGTGGACACGAAGGAGAAGATGCGCGAGATACTCGGTCACTTCCCCGAGGCGCGTGCCGTCGACATGGAGTCGGCAGCCATCGCGCAGACGTGCCTCATCAACAAGGTGCCATTCATCTCGTTCCGTGTCATCAGCGACCTGCCGCTCCAGGATACCGACGCCTCGCAGTATCACAACTTCTGGGACACCCTGGCCGACCGTTCCTTCCACGTCACCAAGTCGTTCGTGGAATCCCTGTAATTATCCATTATCCATTATCACTTGTCAATTCTAGAAATGGAAGTTATACAAAGTTTTACTATCGACCATACCCACCTGAAGCCAGGTATCTACGTATCGCGAGTGGATAGGGGCTTCACGACGTTCGACCTGCGCATCACCGAACCCAACCGCGAGCCTGCCGTCGCGCCTGCCGCCATGCATAGCATGGAGCACCTTATGGCCACTTGGTTTCGCAATTCTAGGGCCAAGGACGATGTCGTCTACGTGGGGCCTATGGGATGCCTGACGGGTATGTATATCATTATGACCGGTAGCTATACCGCCGAGGATATGCGCCAGCTCACCATCGAGTGTCTGGACTGGATTCTCACGCAGACGGAGGTTCCGGCTACGACTCCTGAGACCTGTGGCAACTACCTGCTACATGATCTGCCGATGTGTTTGTGGGAGTGTCGGCGCTATAGGAACCGTCTTCAGAACGATTTCCACTCAGAATACACCAAACTTCAAGTCTCTCTTGACGACGGTAAAGTCTTTGCTGACGCATAAGAAAAATGCATAAAGGGGCAACCCTTTGTGATAAAAAGGAGCCACCTATTTTGCAAAAACAGGCACTTATTTAAATAAGTGCCTGTTATTTGGTAATAAGTGCCTGTTGTTTGGAAATTACTGACGAGCAGCCTTCTTGCGCTGGTCGTGGTCAAGGATGACCTTGCGCATACGCATGGACTTCGGGGTGACCTCGACGAGCTCGTCCTCCTTGATGTACTCCAAGCACTCCTCGAGCGACATGACGGTCTTCGGGATGATGCGCGCTTTGTCGTCGGTACCCGAGGCACGGACGTTGGTGAGCTGCTTGGCCTTGCAGACGTTGATGACGAGGTCGTTGTCGTGGACGTGCTCGCCGACGACCTGACCCATGTAGACGTCTTCGCCCGGGTCGATGAAGAACTTACCGCGGTCCTGCAGCTTGTCGATGGCATAGGCGAAGGCGTTGCCTGTCTCCAAGGCAATCATCGAACCGTTCAAGCGGCGCTCAATGTCGCCCTTGTAGGGCTGGTACTCCTTGAAGCGGTGGGCCATGATGGCCTCGCCCTGAGAGGCGGTGAGCACGTTGGTACGCAGTCCGATGATGCCGCGTGAGGGGATGTTGAACTCGATGTTCGTGCGCTCGCCCTGGCTCTCCATGCTGGTCATTTCGCCCTTGCGGCGTGTCACCATGTCGATCATCTTCGAGGCAAACTCCTCGGGGACGTTGATGGTGAGTTCCTCAATAGGTTCGCACTTCTGGCCGTCCACCTCTTTATATATAACCTGTGGCTGACCTACCTGCAGCTCGTAGCCCTCGCGGCGCATGGTCTCGATGAGCACGCTGAGGTGGAGGACGCCGCGGCCGGAGACGACCCACTTGTCGGTAGAGTCCTCGAACTGCTCCACGTGCAGGGCGAGGTTCTTCTCGAGCTCCTTCTGCAGACGGTCGTTGATGTGGCGCGAGGTGACGAACTTACCCTCCTTGCCGAAGAACGGCGAGTCGTTGATGGTGAAGAGCATCGACATCGTCGGTTCGTCGATGGCTATCGGGGGTAGCGGTTCGGGATTCTCGAGGTCGCAGATGGTGTCGCCAATCTCGAATTTCTCCAGGCCGATGACGGCGCAGATGTCGCCGCAGTCGACGCTGTCGGTACGCGTGTGGCCCATGCCCTCGAAGGTGTGGAGCTCCTTGATCTTCACCTTCTCCGTGGTGCCGTCGCGGTGGCTGATGGTCACCTGCTGGCCGTCCTGCAGCCGACCACGATGCACGCGGCCCACGGCGATGCGGCCCTGGTAGCTCGAGTAGTCGAGCGAGGTGATGAGCATCTGCGGCGTGCCTTCGAGCTGTGTGGGGGCGGGGATGACCTCGACAATCTTATCTAAGAGATAGGTGATGTCTGTGGTAGGCTTCTGCCAGTCTTCACCCATCCAGCCGTTCTTTGCCGAGCCGTAGACGACGGGGAAGTCCAACTGGTCCTCGGTGGCGCCGAGCGAGAACATCAAGTCGAAGACCATCTCGTAGACCTCCTCAGGGCGGCAGTTTGGCTTGTCGACCTTGTTCACCACCACGATGGGCTTCAGGCCAATCTCAAGGGCTTTCTGCAGCACGAAGCGCGTCTGGGGCATCGGGCCTTCGAAGGCGTCGACCAGCAGCAGACAGCCGTCGGCCATGTTAAGCACACGCTCCACCTCGCCGCCGAAGTCAGAGTGTCCCGGGGTGTCGATGATGTTGATCTTCGTACCCTTCCAGTTGATGGAGACGTTCTTCGAGAGGATGGTGATGCCGCGCTCGCGCTCCAGGTCGTTTGCGTCGAGTACCTGATTGCTGAGGTTCTGTCCCTCACGGAACAGGTTGCCGGCCAGCATCATCTTGTCCACGAGCGTGGTCTTGCCGTGGTCTACGTGGGCTATAATAGCGATGTTTCTGATGTCTTGCATTGTCTAATACCTTAATTTGGGGTGCAAAGGTACACATTTTCGGCGAAATATTTGCATGTTCCGTGAAAAAGTTGTAATTTTGCAGCCGCATTTGACGAAGCGGCGTCCAGTGATGACGGTCGTGCGGCTTCTGAAAGATGTATTTAATAACATTTTAACATATCATCATTATGTACTTAGACAAAGCTAAGAAAGAAGAGATTTTCGGCCAGTATGGCAAGTCAACCACCGACACCGGTAGCGCAGAGGCTCAGATTGCCCTGTTCACCTTCCGCATCAAGCACCTGACGGAGCACCTGAAGAAAAACCGCAAGGACTTCGGTACCGCCCGTTCGCTGACGAAGATGGTAGGTCGTCGCCGCAAGCTGCTGAAGTATCTCTACGATAACGACATCAACCGTTATCGTGCCATCATCAAGGCTCTCGGTCTGCGTAAGTAATGGAGCAGCGAAAGCCGCTAAGCTAGCTTAGATGGCTGAGTCGCGACATTACTCGACGAAGTCAAATAATACGCATGCAGAGACACCAATAAAGCCGCGTAGGGAAATCCCTATGCGGTTTTATGGTTTTTACCCCCTCGATTTATGGTTTTTTCCTTGCACGGCACGGCAGAAAGCCTTAACTTTGCAGCAGAAAAAAGAACAAGAAGTTTAACTCATTAAAAGCATACGACTATGAAGAAGTTATACACCATGATGATGATGGCCATGATGGCTCTCACATTCACCTCTTGCGAGGACGAAATGATCGCTGACACCTTGGAGGGTACCTGGAGTGGCAACATGTATGTCTCCTCCTACTATAGAGGCCACAACTACTACGCCACCCGCACGGAGATTACCTTCAATATCGATCCCTTCCGCTTCACCAAGGGCTCAGGCTACTGGGTCGACTACTACAGCCGCGCTCCCTGGGACTACGTTGCCAACCACATCAGCTGGCGCGTCGACAACGGACACATCACCATCTACTTCATTGAGGATGGCACTTCCGTGGTCATCTCCGACTATCACCTCAGCGACTCGCATTTCACCGGCTACATTGCTGATGGTGACAACGACGTCAACTTCAACCTGACGCACATCTCGTCGCCCAACTGGGACACCTACGACAACTGGGGCTACGATGCTTGGTACGACGATTACTACTGGTCGCGTGGCACACGCTCAGCTGACAGCACAGCCGCTGCTCCGCTACCCGCCGAAAAGCCCGTCCGTCAGTTCGGTAAGCGCGCAGAATAATTCCATATACATACGTTTCAGGATAACAAGAATGAAAGAAAGGGAGACGCGAGCCTCCCTTTCTTTTATTTCCTTTCTCCGTGATTACTTCAGGATGGTGATGTTGACGTTCTCCTTCTTGATGTTCCGGCAGAACTGGAACGTGGCATCATGGTGGGTGGAGATGTTTATGTCCTTCAGCGTGATGCGGTCGATAGGCATCTCCGGCAGTCCGTTAAACTCCATGGCGTAGCCGGCATTGTGGCAGATGACGTTGCGGATGTCGATGTTGCGGAAGATAGGTGTCTCCTCGGTCACGGGAACCGCCTCCACCTTGGGCTGATCGCCGTCCTCCAGCACCTCGGCAACCGACTTGCCACCGTAGTACATATTGAACGTTAGGGCATAGGTGGCGATGTCAGTCATCGACACACCGTCGATGAAGATGTTCTCGACGATACCGCCACGACCGCGCGTCGACTTGAAGCGCAGTCCCACATCCGTGCCCACGAACTGGCAGTTGCTCACCTTGATGTTGCGCACGCCGCCGCTCATCTCTGAGCCTACGACAAAGCCACCATGACCAGCGAAGACCGTGCAGCCGTCGACGACGACATTGGCGCAGGGCACACCGCGACGGCGTCCGTCCTTGTCCTTGCCGCTCTTCAGGCAGATACCGTCGTCGCCGGCATCGAAGCGCGAGTTGATGATCAGCGCGTTGGTACACGACTCCAGGTCCAGGGCGTCGCCGTTCTGGGCGTACGACGGGTTGCGCACGAGTACATTATCTATAATGATGTTCTGACACATCAGCGGGTGAAGGTTCCACGCCGGGGAGTTCTGGAAAATGACACCCTGGAGCAGCACGTTCTTGCAGTCGATGAGGCTCACCATGACAGGACGCAGGAAGCGCTTCACAGCCTGCCACTCCTCCTCGGTCTCAGCCTTGGGCACATTCATGTTCGCACCCTGCTCACCACGGGCGTAGCCGGCCGACGGCACCCAGTAGTCCTTCTTCATCTCCTGGCTGCCTTCGATGGCCAGCAGCCTCTTCCAGTGGCTGTCGGTCACCTTCGAACGCTTCACAGGGCGCCAGTACTGGCCGTTGCCGTCGATGACGCCGTTACCGGTGATGGAGATGTTCGTTGCACCACGAGCCGACAGCGGGGACTGACAGCGGCGGGTGTCGAGACCCTCGAACGACGTCTCAACGATGGGGTAGAGCGACTCGTCGGCAGCAAACAGAATGACGGCTCCAGCCTCCAGATGGAGGTCGATGTTGGAGCGTAGCACGATGGGGCCTGTGAGCCATACGCCGCGGGGTACGACGAGGTGGCCGCCGCCTGCTTTGTAAAGTTGGTCGATGGCCTTGGCGAAGGCATCGGTACAGAGAGCACTACCGTCGTTCTTCGCTCCGAAGTCGCTGAGGCGCATGGTCAGCTCGGGGATGACGGGTGCTTTGACGGCCGCCATCTGGAAGGGCAGCCCTTGGGTGTACTTGGCGTACTGATCCTGTGCACTCATACCAAGGAGCGCACCAAGACAGAACAGCATGAGAATGGTTCTCTTCATAATCGTGATTTGTTTTAGTAGTTATTTTTTGTTAGTTGTCTTCTCTTATCTCGTTCAGCGGCTGCATGACGAACTCCCGTTCATACATCAGCGGGTGGGGAATCTTCAGGTCGGGCTCATCGACGTGGAGGTCGTCGTAGAGCAGAATGTCAATGTCGATGGGACGGTCATGATATTGACGCCCCTCCCCGTTACTGGGGAATGTCCCATTTGTGCGACGAGTCGCACTAGGGGACTGTCCCCCAATAGGTTTCTTCCGTCCTAGTTCCCGTTCAATCTGCTGTGTGGTTGTGAGCACCTCGCGTGGCGTGAGGGTGGTCTCACAGAGAACGGCACCGTTGAGGAACTTATGCGTCGACTCAAAGCCCCAGGGCTCCGTCTCGATGAGCGAGGACTGGCGCACTACTGTGCCTACACGGACGCTCAGGAGCTCGATGGCACGGCGAATGAGTGACCGTCGCCTTCCGAGGTTTGACCCGAGCGACAGGTACACCCTATGCAGCCTCTCCTCACTCTTCATCCCTCATCTCTTATCTCTTATCTATTATCTCACATCAGTCGTCCACCACCAGCAGCGCATCGCCGAAGCAGCCGAACTGATAGCCCGCCTCGACGGCCTTCTCGTAGGCCTCGATGGTGATGTCGTAGCCAGCGAAGGCGGCTGTGGCCATCATCATCGTTGACTCGGGGTGGTAGAAGTTTGCAATCAGCGCGTTCGATAGTCCGAAGTCGTAGGGCGGGAAGATGAACTTGTTCGTCCAGCCGTCGAACGGCTTCAGCATACCGTCGGTGCCCACCGAACTCTCCGTAGCACGCAGGGTGCTCACGCCGACGGCACAGATGCGGTGCCCATCGTTCTTCGCATTGTTGACGTCTTGGCACGACTCCTCGGGAATGATGACCTGCTCGGAATTCATCTTGTGCTTCGTCAGGTCTTCGACCTCGATGGGGTCGAAGGCGCCGAGACCACAATGCAGTGTGATGTAGGTGAAACGGAAACCATGAATCTCCATCAGCTTCAGCATCTCACGGCTGAAGTGCAGACCCGTCGACGGGGCCGTCACGGCACCCTCGTTGCGGGCGTAGATGGTCTGGAACTGTTCCATGTCATCGGGCGTGCACTCGCGACGTTCCACGATGTAGCGGGGCAGGGGAGCCTCGCCCAGGGAGAAGAGCTCGCGCTTGAACTCGTCGTGGGGACAGTCGTAGAGGAAACGCAGCGTGCGTCCGCGACTAGTAGTATTGTCGATGACCTCGGCTACCATCGGACCGTCTTCCTCGAAGAACAGCTTGTTGCCGATACGTATCTTGCGCGCCGGCTCGACGAGCACGTCCCACAAGCGCAGTTCCTCATTCAGCTCGCGCAGCAGGAACACCTCAATCTTTGCATCGGTCTTTTCCTTTGTGCCGTAGAGGCGTGCGGGGAACACCTTTGTGTCGTTGAAGATGAAGGTGTCACCCTCGTCAAAGTAGTTTACCAGGTCGCGGAACGTCAGGTACTGATCCGTGTCGTTGCCGTCGCCGTCCTTCTTGAACATCTCGATGGTCTGGCTCTTGCGGTGGATAACCATCAGACGGCACTGGTCGCGGTGGTAGATGCGGTCCACGGTACCATCCTCATTCTCGAAGGCGCGGTGGGGCGGGTAGAGAGCTACCTGCTCCTCAGGGAGCTTGAACTTGAATTGTGATAGTTTCATTATATACTATTGTTGTTTTGGTCTAATTGTCTATTGTTGTTTTGGCCTGATTTTCGGGACTACGGGTTTTACGGGCTTTAGGGGACGGTCGTCGGGCATCTCGCCGTCGAGCCATTCGCGGAAGCTGTCGAGGGTGTAGCTGTCCTCTATGCGGACGTCGCCGAGCCGTGTACGGCAGAGCTCCGTCAGGTAGGCACCACTACCCAGGGCAGCGCCGATGTCGCGTGCCAGGGAACGGATATAGGTACCCTTGCCACAGACGACACGAATGCCCAGCAGCATCTTCTCGGCATCGAAGCTCGTCACCTCCAGCTCGTCGATGTGTACTGTCTTCGCTTTCAGCGCCACATCGTCGCCTTTGCGTGCCAGCTCGTAGGCACGGTCGCCATTGACCATTACCGCCGAGAAGAGGGGTGGCACTTGCTCGATGTCTCCAACGAACTCAGGGAGCACACGGTCTATCAGCTCGCGGGTGATGTGGGCGGTGGGGTAGGTGTTGTCCACCTCATGTTCGCGGTCGAACGACGGCGTGGTGGCTCCAAGCTGCAGAGTGGCGGTATATTCCTTGTCGTGCAGCTGCAGACGCTCTATCTGCTTCGTTGCCTTACCTGTACAGAGGATGAGCACCCCTGTGGCCAGAGGGTCTAGCGTGCCGGCATGGCCTGTCTTGACGCGTTTCACGTGCAGTTTCCGTGAGATGAGGTAACGGACGTGTGCCAGCGCGCCGAACGACGTCATGCCGTAAGGCTTGTTGATGTAGATGAAAGCGCCTTCCTGAAAGTCCACAGTCTTCAATTATTCAAAGGAACTACAATTTTTCAATTCTTCAACTCTTCAGTCGACCATTGCCAATGAATGACCCGTCAGCAGCAGGGCGATGATGATGCCGCCGACGATGATGCGGTAAATGCCGAAGGCCTTGAAGCCGTACTTCGTCAGGAATGCCACGAACCATTTCATGGCCAGCAGGGCCACGACGAAGGCTACGGCGCAGCCCAACAGCAGCATTGTGATATTGTGGGTGGTGGCCCAGGCGGTGTCCTCCTTCACGAGGTCGAGCAAGTCGAGCAGCGTGGCGCCCGCCATTGTGGGCACGGCGAGGAAGAACGAGAACTCAGCAGCACGCTTGCGCGTCAGTCCCTGCGTCATGCCGCCGACGATGGTAGCCATTGAGCGCGAAACACCCGGGATGACGGAGATACACTGGTATAGGCCGATGTTGAAGGCCCGTTTCTCGTTGAGCTTGTTAGCGTCGCTACCTTTGTTGAACAGCTTGTCGCAGAAGAGCATGAAGATACCACCCACGACGAGCATGATAGCCACGACGAGGACGCTGTCGAGGAGCCAATCGAGCAGTCCCGACTTCTTAGCCAGCAGACCGATGACGACTGCCGGCAGCACACCCACGATGAGCAGCCAGTAGAAGTAGTACTTGTGTTTCATCCGCTGGAACAGCGAACTGCCCTCGGGAGCCGGCGTATGGTCGAACTGGAAGAAACGCTTCCAGTAGAGGCACACCACCGAGAGGATGGCACCAAACTGTATGATGAACGTGAAGGCATGAACGAAGGGGTCGCCCTGTTCTATGCCCAGCAGGTTCTGTGTGATAATCATGTGGCCGGTCGACGAGACGGGCAGGAACTCCGTCAGTCCCTCGACAATGGCTATGATAACGGTCTCAATCCAAGTCATGTTTCAATTCTTCAATTCTTAAAGAACTTCAATTTTTCAATTCTTCAATTGTCCTTCGGACGGTGTACCACGGCGTAAATCATCGAAACGAAGCCCAGCAGGCACACGATGGGTGCTACCTTGATGCGGCGGGCGCTGAAAATGTCCGGGTTGTATGCCTCAGCAGACGAGCCGGCGCCGCTCATCAGTATAAAGCCGATGATGACCACAGCCATTCCCACAGCCAGCAGGATGTAGTTCATCCTTCCAAAAGCGAAATCTCTCTTTTCCATATTTTTTTAATGCTTAATTCTTAATGCTTAATGCTTAATTCTTCAATTCTAAATCTTATACAGCTCTCCTGCCGTCATGCGAAGGAAGCGGTTCACGGAGATGTAGGCACAGAGCACCGTGATGATGATGCCGAACAGGAAGACGGCCACACCCGTCACCACCAGCATCTGCCACGTGATGATGGTGTCGATGTTGGGCTCGTACTGCATCAGCGCATAGTAGGCGCCACCGAGTACACAGCAGGCCAGCAGGGCGGCCAGCAGACCTACGATGAGCGCATCGCGCATGAACGGTCGGCGGATGAATCCCCACGAGGCTCCCACCAGCTTCATGGTGTGGATGAGGAAGCGCCGTGAGTAGACGCCCAAGCGTACGGTGTTGCTGATTAGCGAGTAGCTGATGAACGTCAGCAGGACGGCCAGGACGAGCAACACGAGGTTCACCTTCTGGAGGTTCTTGTTCACCATGTTCATCAGGTCTTCCTGGTAGGCGACGTCCGTCACCTTTGCGTTCTGCTTCAGCTCCTTGGCAATCCATAGCAGGGAGTCGCGGCAGGCATAGTCGGAGTGCAGCTGCAGCTCCAGCGTTGCCGAGAACGGGTTCGTTCCCAGGAACTCCGTCGGATCGCTGCCCATTGCCGCCGTCTGCTCCTTCAGCGCCTGTTCCTTGCTGATGTAGTCGATGTTGCGGGCATAGGGACGATGGTACAGGTCACGGCATAGACGGTGGGCATCGTTCACACTCACGGTGTCGCCAAGCATAACGGTTACCGTCAGGTTCTCCTTGACGTAATTGGAAAGATGACGGGCGGTAAGTACCGACAATACCACCAACCCTAACAGTATCAGTACCATAGTCGTGCTGATACATAGCGTAACGACCTGCATACCATGACGGCGCCGGGACGTTTTTCTTTTATTACTCATTTACTTTACGTACGTAAAAATTGAATTCGACTGCAAAGATACAATAAAAAAGTGAATAATGAGTAGTGAACCATGAAAAAAATGCAAACTCCATGGAAAAAATCGTAAATCGAAAATAGCTAAATTGTAAATTTTTCACTACCTTTGCCGCCATTATGAGTACAGTTATCTATCCTTCGCCCATTTTCGGCCCTGTTCATAGCCGTCGTTTGGGGCTCTCGTTGGGCATCAATCTCCTGCCGCCCGACGGTAAAGTTTGTTCCTTCGATTGTATCTATTGTGAGTGTGGCTTTAACAAGGACCATCGTCCCCAGTTGCCTATGCCCAAACGCCAGGAGGTGAGCGAGGCTCTGGAGCTGACATTACAGAAGATGACGGCCGAGGGTCGGCTACCCGATGTGCTGACGTTTGCCGGTAACGGCGAGCCGACGTGTCATCCACAGTTCCCCGAGATTGTCGACGACGTCATTGCCTTGCGCAACCACTACTGTCCTCAGGCGAAGGTCAGCGTGCTGAGCAACGCCACGATGATCCAGCGCCAGGGGGTGCACGACGCCCTGATGCGTGTGGACAATAACATCCAGAAACTCGACACCATTTCCCCCGACTTTATTAATAAGGTAGATCGGCCCTGCGGCGCGTATGATGTTGAAACGATTATAGACCGCCTGAAGGCCTTCCGCGGCCATGTCATCATCCAGACCATGTTCCTCAAAGGCCCCGACATCGACAATACGACTGAAGCCTATGTCGCCCCCTGGCTACACGCAGTCAAGGATATTGCGCCCCAGCAGGTGATGATCTATACCATCGACCGCGAGACACCCGACCAGTCGCTCCGCAAGGCTACCCACCAGGAACTCGATGCCATCCGCGACCGTGTCATTGCCGCAGGTATTCCCTGTACCGCTTCCTACTGAAAACACTTCTTGTAAAACTCAGAAGTCTGGTTGTTGTTCTGATAAACGTTCAGTTCTACCATAGTTGTAATTTTCATGGTGTTAGATACTCTGCGACTGATTACTCCGGCCAGCCGCTACCGCTTGTTATCCTGAGCTCTTGAATACGTTACAAAGGTACAAAAATTTCCTGAGACTGCCAAACTTTTTCGCAACTATTTTTTAAGAATTTACACACGGGGTCGGTTCCGCTGTGCAACAAGAAAAAAGTGCACAACGGGGTCGGTTCCGCTGTGCACTCAAGAAAAACTACACAAAAAGAACCGTCCCATTTGTGTACTTTTCCCCGTCTGAATAAGTGGCGGTTATTTCAAAATAAGTGGCGGGTATTTGGAAATAAGTGGCACCTGTTCAAGTGCACAACGGGGTCGGTTCTTGCGTCCCTGCGGTAGCAAGCGACCAGAGGTCGAGCGCCGCTGTGCACGAAGTCCACTAACCCGGGAAAGAGACAACAAAAGCAGGAAAGCAGACAACCCAATCAGAGAGATAAGTCAACAAAATCAGTATAATAAACAGTAATTAACAAAACGCTGTTGCAGTATTGACTTCGTCGAGACTGCCGGCGCTCGGCATAGCCCAAGCGAGCTTTGGCTCTGCACTCGCTGTTGCAGTGTTGCAGTTGCTGCAGTTCTCGAGAGGCCCTTACCTTCCCTGAAAATACCTCTATATTTATATATATAAATATATATATAAATATAGGTATAATTTTGGGCTTTCGTATGACTTGTTTGGGAACTGCAGCACTGCAGCAACTGCAGCAAGTGCAACATTTTGCCGTGAATTTATTTTGTTCTGCTCTCAACTTTTCGTACCTTTGCGCCTCGAAAGCGTATTCAGCCATTTTAAGCAACATCATTGAATCGACGAGATATGGATAACCAGCAAGAAAAGTTCCCGATAGTGGACGAAGAGGGCAGGGTGGTAGGCGAAGCGACGCGCGGCGAGTGTCATAACGGTTCGAAACTGTTGCACCCGGTGGTGCACCTGCACGTGTTCAACCCGCAGGGCGACATCTACCTGCAGAAACGGCCGGAGTGGAAGGACATTCAGCCTGGACGGTGGGATACGGCCGTCGGCGGACACATAGACTATGGCGAGACGCCCGAGGAGGCCCTGCGGCGCGAGGTCCGCGAGGAGCTGGGCATCACCGACTTCCGCCCGGAGTTCGTTGACAAGTACGTCTTCGAGAGCCAGCGCGAACGCGAGCTGGTGTACGTCCACCGCGCGGTCTATGAGGGCGAGATCCGCCCGTCGGCAGAGGAGCTGGACGGCGGCCGCTTCTGGAGCGCCGAGGAGGTTCGCGAAGCCATGGGAAAAGGCATCCTGACACCCAACTTCGAGAGCGAGTACCAGCGCTTCTTCGGTTAGAATGTTAAACAACCTTAATTTGTGCAAGAAAGTTGGGCAAAAGGTGACCGATTTCCCGTTTTTTTTGTATCTTTGCACATTATAATATGGTATTAATTAAAGAGCAATAAACATGAAGAACTATCTATTTCCTTTAGCATTGGCTTTGGGCTTTACCATGATGTTTACGGCCTGCTCCAACGACATGGAAGGACTGTCGTACGAAGAAGTCCAGAAGAAGAATTTTGCTACGAACTTTGTGGCTAAGTATGGTGAGATTGCACCCAACCAGACGTGGGACTTCACCACGGGCGACCGCCAGTTGTCTACGCGTGGTTTCACGACCATCAACACGGTGCTCCTGGAGAACGGTATCGACTTCGGCGACGTGTCGCAGATCAAGACGACCCTCAAGAATGCCAGCTGGCTGCACAGAGAGATCCAGATTCCCGGTGGCGTGACCAAGAACGGCGCTCTGCTCGACGCGATGGTCAAGGCCCTGCCCGAGGGAAAGGCTAAGACAGGACAGCCTGCTGTGCTGGTGGCTCCGTCGAACGGCTTCTACATCTTCCCATTCTTCAGCGGCGGCTGTCTGACCTACGACCTGAAGGTGAAGGTGGGCGACCAGGACCCGATTACGGTGTTCACGAAGGACTGGATCAACTTCCAGACCGTCAACGGCATGGAGAAGGATAACGTCTACGCCCAGGGTGGTACCATCAACATGCGTGGCATCTATATCGAGGCTCCCGTCGGCACGCGCGTCGAGATCTACATCGACAACATTGCCTGCCACACACAGGCTGCCGGCACCAACGCCTACAACAAGGCCCTCCCTGCACCGGCTGACGTCGCCGGCACTACCAACGGCCGCGCCATCTATGTCGACGTCGACGAGGGTGTGATGCCCGAGCTTGACGGCATTGAGCTCAAGGAGAACGCCGTCGTGAAGTACATCGGCATCGAGGACATCGCTAATGGCAAACCGCTCGGCTTCAGCGGCGACAACGACTTCAACGATGTCGTGCTGGCCGTCGTGGGCAATCCCGACGTGCCCCAGGAGAAGATCATCACCGAGAACGAGTACGAGGTGAAGACCGCTCGTCCCAAGCGCTACATGATTGAGGACCTGGGTGCTACCGACGACTTCGACTTCAACGATGTCGTGGTGGACGTCGAGGAGTACACCATCGAGAGGCACAAGGTGACACGCGAGAACGGCGTCATCAAGTCCGACGTAATCATCAGCACCGAGAAAGGCACCAGCAAGGCCCTGATCCGCGCCATGGGCGGCACCATCGACTTCGAGCTGACCATTGGCGACACGAAGTGGGTGAAGAGCGAGAACGGCTTCAACGTGAAGACGATGTACAACACCCAGGGCAAGATAGACTACGACAAGGTGCTCGCCGAGTTTGACGTCGAAGGCTGGGAATACGACCTCAACAACGTGTCGATTGCCGTCAACGGCAAGGACGGACAGCTGTTCACCATCAAGTTCCCGAAAGCTGGCGAGGCCCCGATGATCATCGCCGTCGACCCCTCGCAGAAGTGGATGGGTGAGCGCATCAGCGTGCCCAAGACCTGGTTCTATACCGTAGACGAATAAATCAGCATGATGAACAGAAGAAACCTGATGCTCTGCCTGCTCCTGGCTGTCAGCGTGATGACGGCCTGGAGCCAGGCGAAGAGCGTTTCCGTGCTGGGCGACTCGTACTCAACGTTCGAGGGCTTTGTGGAGCCTGAGACGAACGAGATGTGGTACTACGCACAGGGCGAGCGTGGACGGACCGACGTGATGGACGTCCGGCAGACATGGTGGCACCAGCTCATCAGCCGTCGTGGCTGGAAGCTGTGCCAGAACAACTCGTACAGCGGCTCAACCATCAGCTACTCGGGATACAGCGGCAACGACTACTCCCAGCGCTCGTTCCTGACGAGGATGAAGGACCTGGGCTGTCCCGACGTGATCTTCATATTCGGTGCCACGAACGACAGCTGGGCTGGTGCGCCCATCGGCGAGTACCAGTACGAGAACCTGTCGAAGGCGAACTTCTGGAACTTCCGCCCGGCGATGGCCCGGATGCTGGAGTGGATGACGGCCCGCTACGTGGGTGCGGAGATCTACTTCCTGCTGAACGACGGGCTGAAGGCGGAGATCAACGAGAGCGTGCGCACCATCTGCCAGCACTATGGCGTCACCTGCATCGAACTCCACGACATCGACAAGATGTCAGGCCACCCCTCGGTGAAGGGCATGACGCAGATTGCCGACCAGGTGAACAGCCAGCTGAAGTAATACAACTTTTGTATGTATTAAACGACAACGAATTAACTTCGTAGTCGAAATAATTAACTTCGTGGTCGAAAAAACTTGAATCTTAACTGTAGAGGAAGCGCTTGATGGACTTCTTCGGCGTTTTCTCGAACTCCTCCTCGTGGATGATGATCTCCGAAATCTTCTCGTAGGCGGGAATCATCTGGTTCAGGCCGTTGAGGTTCTGCTCCATGACGTTCTTCAGGTCGTCGGGGGTGAACTTCAGGTTCTTAGCCTCGTCCATATCTGGGTGTACCAGGGCCACGAGCTTGTTGTCGCGCTGCACGACGATGCTCTCCATCACCATAGCCATCGAGTTCAGCTTGTCCTCAATCTCTTCCGGGTAGATGTTCTGTCCGTTGGGGCCCAGCAGCATATTCTTTGAACGGCCGTTGATGTAGACATTGCCGTCGGCATCCATCGTGCCCAGGTCGCCGGTGTGGTACCAGCCCTCGCTGTCGATGGTCTCCGCCGTAGCCTCGGAGTTCTTGTAGTAGCCCAGCATGACGTTCGGGCCCTTGGCCAAGATCTCGCCAGGGATGCGGCGCGGATCGGGAGAGTCAATCTCCACCTGCATATGGAGGGCAGCACGGCCGCAGCTGCCGGCGGCGAAGGTGTGCCAGTCGCGGTAGCAGATGATGGGTGCGCACTCCGTGGCGCCGTAGCCCACGGTGTAGGGGAACTCTATGCGCTTCAGGAACTGCTCCACCTCCTGGTTCAGGGCTGCGCCGCCGATGATGACCTCGTACATGCGGCCGCCGAAGGCCTTGAGCACCTCCTGACAGATCATCTGGCGTACCTTCTTAGAGATGACGGGCATCTGCAGCAGCAGGCGCATACGGTTGTTCTGGATCTTCGGGAACACCTTCTTGCGGATAATCTTCTCGATGATGAGCGGTACGGCGATGACGATGACAGGCTTGATCTCGGCCAGCGCCTGGGCGATGATGGCGGGCGACGGCACGCGGTTCAGGTAGTATACATGACAGCCGTGCAGGAACTCGAAGATGAACTCGAAGGCCATGCCGTACATGTGGGCCATCGGGAGCATGGAGATGATGGGGTCGGCAGCCTTGATGGTCTTTCCCAGCACGTCGCAGGCGAAGTCGTAGTTCGACCACAGGGCGCGGTAGGGCACCATGACACCCTTGGAGAAGCCCGTCGTGCCGCTGGTGTAGTTGATGAGCGCCAGCTCCTCGGGCGACTGCTCGCGGTAGTAGCTGACGTGCTCCTTGCGGAAGTACTTCGGGAACTTCTTGCCGTAGAGCTCGTTCAGGTGCTCGCGGGCGTAGGTCAGCTTGTCCGTACGCGAGATCATCAGCGAGTAGTCGGGGTTGTTGATGATACCCTCCAGGCCCGGCATCTGCTGCGGGTCGATGATCGTGGCCACATGGTCGCCAACGAAGAGGAGCTTCGCCTCGGAGTGGTTCACGATGTTGTGTATCTGCTCAGCGTTGAACTCATGGAGGATGGGGACGGCAACGGCGCCGTAGGTGAGCGTGGCGAGGAAGGCCACGGCCCACTGGCTGGAGTTGCGGCCGCAAAGGGCTATCTTGTCACCGCGCTTCACGCCAGAGTTCTCGAACAGGATGTGGACCTTCTCGATCTTGCGGGCCACGTCGTGGTACTGAAGTGTCTGTCCCTTGTAGTCGGTCAGGGCGTCGAGGTCCCAGTTCTGGAGAATGGACTTCTCGATGAGTTCGTTAAAGCTTGGTATGTGTTCCATATGCTTAATGCTTAATGCTTAATGCTTAATGCTTAATGCTTAATTATAGAGGTAACGCTTGATGCTCTTCTTCGGGGTCTTGGCAAACTCCTCGTCGCGAAGCTCGATGGCAGCGATGTGGCTGTAGGCCGGCAGACGCTCGTTGAGCTGTTGGCGGTTCTGCTCCATGATGTCGTGGAGCTCGTCGGTGGTGAAGTTCACCAACTCGTCGGTATCAGGATGGACAAGTGCCACCAGCTGGTTCTGGCGCTGTACGACGATGCTCTCGCTGACCATGGGCATGGAGTTGAGCACGTCCTCAATCTCCTCGGGGTAGATGTTCTGGCCGCTGGGGCCGAGGAGCATATTCTTGATGCGTCCGCGGATGAAGATGTGACCGTCGGCACTCATCGTACCCAGGTCGCCGGTGTGGTACCAGCCCTCGCTGTCGATGGCGGCGGCGGTAGCCTCGGGGTTCTTGTAGTAGCCCAGCATGACGTTCGTGCCGCGGGCCAGGATCTCGCCGGGGATGTTCTGCTGGTCGCTACTGTCGATGCGTACTTCCATGTGGTCGACGGCCGTGCCGCAGGAGGCGGGCACAAAGTCCTTATAGTCGCTATAGCTGATGAGCGGGGCACACTCCGTAGCGCCGTAGCCCACGGTGATGGGGAAGCCGATGGAGACGAGGAACTGCTCGACCTCGCGGCTCAGGGCTGCGCCGCCGACGATGATCTCGTAGGCACGGCCGCCAAAAGCCTGGTATACCTGTTCGCAGATCTTCTCCTTGACCTTCTTCGAGACGACGGGCATCTGCAGCAACAGCCGCATACCGTTGGTCTGAATCTTCGGGAACACGCGCTTGCGGATAATCTTCTCGACGATGAGCGGCACGGCGATGACAATGGCCGGACGGACCGTGGCGAAGGCGTCGGCGATGATGGCCGGCGACGGCAGGCGCGTGAGGAAGAACAGGTGACAACCGCGGCAGAAGCCGTAGATGAACTCGATGGCCAGACCGTACATGTGGGCCATGGGCAGGATGCTGAGCATCGTGTCGTTAGCCTTCACGGGGAGACGCTTCATGCAGAAGTCGAGGTTACCCCACAAGGCACGGTAGGGCAGCATGGCACCCTTGGAGAAGCCCGTCGTACCGCTGGTGTAGTTGATGAGCGCCATCTCGTCGGGCTCGTCGTGATGATACTTGACGTGCTCGGCTCGGAAGGCCCGAGGGTACTTGGTGCCGAACATATAATTAAGATGTTCGCGCGCATAGGTGAGCTTTTCCGAACGCGAGGTGTGGAGGGAGAAGTCGGGCAGGTTGATGATACCCTCGAGGTGGGGCATCGCATCGGCATCGATGGTCTTCACAACGTAGTCGCCGACGAAGAGGAGCTTCGCCTCGGAGTGGTTGACGATGTTGTGAATCTGCTCGGCGTTGAACTCATGGAGAATGGGCACGGCAACGGCGCCATAGGTGAGCGTGGCCAGGAAGGCGACGGCCCAATGGCTGGAGTTGCGGCCGCAGATGGCTACCTTGTCGCCCTTCTTCACGTCGCAGTTCTCAAAGAGGATGTGTAGTTTCTCAATCTTGCGGGCCACATCGTGGTATTGCAGCGTGGCACCCTGATAGTCGGTGAGGGCGTCGGAATTCCAGTTGTCGATGATGGCCCGGTATATGTACTCGTTAAAGCTTGGAGCTTGTTCCATTGCACAAATTTTGAAATTATGTGCAAAGGTACATTGTTTTTTGCACATCTGCAAATTTTTTGTGCAATTTTTTACTCGTATCGCATAGATTTTGCAGGATGAATGTGCGAAATCAGGAAGCTTGGGATAATTAGGACAGAAATGCTGATAATTAGAGTGGCAATGTTCAACAACACCACGATGGGGATGTTGAGTTCGACAGGCGCCTCGCTAACATAATAAGTCTGGGGGTCGAGGGTGACGATACCCGTGAACTGCTGAAGCAGCACAAGGCCGATGCCCAGGACGTCGCCGATGAGGAGGCCGCGGCCGATGATGAAGGCAGCAAACCACAGGAACGTGTGGCGGACGGTCTTGTTGCGGGCGCCGAGGGCTTTCAGCACGCCAATCATCGATGTCCGTTCAAGGATGATAATCAGCAGGCCGCTGATCATCGTGATGCCCGACAGACAGACCATCAGCGCCAGGATGATCCAGACGTTGACATCGAGCAGCTCGAGCCACGTGAACACCTGCGGATAGGCGTCGTAGATGGTCTGTGAGGAATAGGAGCTGTTGTACTCGTCGTGGCGGTGCCTCGTAAACACATCCACGTTCTGGGCCGTCGTCTCCAGACGGTCGAAGTCGGTGGTCAGCAGCTCGGCACCGGAATACTGGCGGGGTAACCAGCCGTTGAGCTTTGCGGCGGTATAGAGGTCGGTGAAGCAGATCTGCTCGTCGAAGCGCGTCATGTTCGTCTGGTAGATGCCGCTGATGGTGAAACGGCGCACGCGGACGTCGTCGCTGTCGATGAAGTAGGCAAAGACCTTGTCGCCGCTCTTCAGGTTCAGCTTGTCGGCCATCATGCGCGACAGCAGGATCTTCTGGCCGCTCTTCGTGTCGCTGAACTGGGGAACCTCGCCCTCAACCAGGTTCTGCTTGATGAACGTCGGGTCGAACTCGGGACCCACACCCTTGAAGACGACACCCAGGAACTCGTCGTCGGTCTTCAGGATGCCCTGTGTCAGGGCGTAGCGCTGCACATGGCTGATGCCGTCGATGTCGCCAAGGGCGCGCATCATGCTGTCGCTGACGGATATAGGGTAGCTGGCGCCGCTACTGATCGACATGAGGTTCACCACCTGGATGTGGCTGCCGAAGCCGATGACCTTGTCGCGGATGGTATGCTTGAAGCCCAGTACCACGCTGACGGTGATGATCATCACGGCCAGGCCGATGGCCACGCCGATGGTGGCTATACGAATGGCGGGACGACTCACCTTGCGGCGGTCGCCCTCGTCACGGTAGATCTTCCTGGCTATGAAGAGAGGGAAATTCATTCAGAATTGATAATTGACAATTGATAATTGATAATGGACAATTGACAATTAGTCGTCGACGCGGCCCGGGTAGGCCTCGAGGGCCTTGCGCAGCACGACCAGCGCACGCTCAAGGTCCTGCTTCTTCAGCACGTAGGCTATACGAACCTGGTTGATGCCAGCACCCGGCGTGGTGTAGAAACCGGCAGCGGGAGCCATCATCACCGTCTCGCCCTCGTACTGGAAGTCGGCCAGACACCAGCGGCAGAACTTCTCGGCATCGTCGACGGGCAGCTTGGCAACGGTGTAGAAAGCACCCATCGGGATGGGAGAGTAGACACCAGGGATGCGGTTCAGACCGTCGATGAGGCACTTACGGCGCTCGACGTACTCGTCGTAGACATCGCGGTAGTAGTCCTCGGGGGCGTCGAGCGAAGCCTCGGCCACAATCTGACCGATGAGGGGCGGAGAGAGGCGTGCCTGGCAGAACTTCATGACGGCCTTGCGCACCTGCTCGTTCTTTGTTATCAGGGCGCCGATACGGATACCGCACTCGGAGTAGCGCTTCGAGACGGAGTCGATGAGGATGACGTTCTGCTCGATACCCTCCAGATGACAAGCGGAGATATAAGGTGAACCGGTATAAATGTACTCGCGGTAGACCTCGTCCGAGAACAGGTAGAGGTCGTACTTCTTCACCAGGTCGCGGATCTGGTTCATCTCGCGGCGTGTATAGAGATAGCCCGTCGGGTTGTTCGGGTTACAAATCATAATGGCACGCGTGCGTTCGTTGATGAGCTCCTCGAACTTCTCGACCTTCGGCAGCGAAAAGCCTTCCTCGATGGTAGTGGCGATGGTGCGGATCTTTGCACCGGCAGAGATGGCAAACGCCATGTAGTTGGCATAGGCCGGCTCAGGGACGATAATCTCGTCGCCAGGGTTCAGACAGCTGAGGAAGGCGAACAGTACCGCCTCGGAACCGCCCGACGTAATGATAATATCGTCAGCCGACACATTGATGTTGTACTTCGCGTAGTAGTTCACCAGTTTCTCGCGATAGCTGAGGTAACCCTGCGACGGCGAGTACTCCAGAATGTCACGGTCAATGGTCTTCAGCGCATCGAGACCTACCTGGGGAGTGGGAAGGTCGGGCTGGCCGATGTTCAGGTGGTACACTTTCGTGCCGCGCTTCTTGGCGGCGGCAGCCAGGGGTGCCAGCTTTCGGATAGGCGACTCTGGCATCTCGTGTCCGCGGACAGATATTTCAGGCATCTTTACTAACGTTTTGTCGATTTCAAGGCGCAAAGTTACAAAATAATTAAGAATTGAGAATTGAGAATTGAGTTTTTTTCGTATTCGAGGGCTAAAAATTTGCGTTTTTCAGAATAAATGAGTACTTTTGCCCGTCAAAATCAACCTATGAGTGCATGAACTACGAAGAATTACTCGCATCGCGTAACGGTGCAACGATGATGAAGGACTCGATGCCTTTCGGCTTTCTCTATAAGAAGAAGGTGGAAAATACCTATACCAATGTCCTCGACCTTCGTCAAGAATTGTCGGACAGTCTCAGGTTCTGTGAAATGCTGAAGGCCGAGGCCCAGACGACGGCAACAATCAACGAGCGTCACCAGCTGCATTTCCAAGTGAACAACGACAGCTCCGGACTCTGCAGCGTCATCGTGGAAAAGGGCAACTGCCAAACTTTCCAGAAGCTGCTGGAGGAGAAACCTGCCATCGTGGCTAACAAAGGCTTCGTCGATGGTGTGATGAAGGAACTCGTGGAGACCGTCACCACCCTGAACGACAAGGGTATCTACCACCTGTGCTTCGCACCGTCGAACATCCTGGTACGCAAGGGCAACGATACGCCCCTGCTGCTGTTCCATGGCTCGTCGTACCTCTTGCTGAACGACCAGGAGATGCTCTATGGCGATGCCGCGGACTATGTAGCTCCGGAGGTGCTGGAGGAGGGAACGGCCGACGCACGAAGCGAGGTGTACTCGTTGGGACTCTTCCTGAAATTTCTCTATAGCGACTCTGACGTTCCTTATGAGTACAAGGCTGTCATCAAGAAAGCCACTCAGACTGATCCCGCCAAGCGCTATGCCTCACCGGCCGATATGCTGAAGGCAATGAAGTCGCGTCGCTCCATGCGCTCGACGCTGGTCACAGGTATTGTCGCTGCCGTCATCGCCCTGTTGGGATTTGCTCTCTTCACGGAGCTGCTTCCCGACCAGGAGGCCGTCGACTTCGTGGAGGCAGCGCCAAAGGAGGATTTCGGCGAGGAGATGTATCCCGAAGAATACGACCCCTCGATGGAGTTCGATGCGTTACAGCCCGACAGCGCGGCCACGCGTGTTGACGAGAAGGAGATGAAGGTCTACGAGGCTAAGGCCGAGCAGATCTTCCGCAAGCGCTATGCTGCCGAGGCGGAACGTGTCCTCTCGAAGATCTATGACAAGGAGCACATGAACGGCACGGAGAAGAAGTTCCTCTCGGAGAGTTCCGCTGTCATGGAGGAGCTGACCAGGCTGCAGATGCAGTTAGGCGAGGAAGCCGGCCTGAACGATACCAAGAGCCAGCGGATAGCCAGCGAGATCATTGAGCGCATCTCCAACCAGAAGAAAGCCCAGCTTGAGCAACAGCAGAAGGCGAGCCAGGAGTAGAAACACTTTTTTCGAGTAGAAACATTATTTTATAATCAACAGATAACAAAAGAAACATGAGAAGCAGAACAGATCAATGGTTCGAGTGCAAGATTCAGTATGAGAAGACCATGGAGGACGGCCTCCAGAAGAAGGTTGTCGATGCCTATACCATCGATGCCCTCTCATTCACAGAGGCAGAGCAGCGCATCTTGGAGGAGATGTCAGCATATATTAGTGGTGAGTTTACCGTCAAGGATATCAAGATTGCTCCCTATAAGGAAATCTTCTTTGCCGACAGCGATGCCGCCGACCGCTGGTACAAAGTGAAGGTGCAGTTCATTACCATCGACGAGAAGACGGCCAAGGAGAAGAAGACCAGCGTGAACTACCTGGTGAACGCCGGTACGCTCAGCGGGGCCGTGAAGAACGTTGAGGAGGTCATGGGCGGCACGATGTGCGACTACGTCATCGCCTCGGTGGCTGAGACCCAGCTGCTGGATGTTTTTGAGTACGGTCGTGACAAGAAGGTCGTTGACGAGAAACCTGAATTCGAACAGTAATGTACGACGTCAAAGGTCAGTTGAAGAAAGTGCTTGATACGCTGCCGGACGGTGTCCGTCTGGTAGCTATCAGCAAATACCATCCTAACGAGTATATTGAAGCCGCCTATGCCGAGGGACAGCGCATCTTCGGCGAGAGCCACGAGCAGGAGCTGCGCCAAAAGCACACGTCGCTGCCACAGGACATCGAATGGCACTTCATCGGCCACTTGCAGACCAATAAGGTGAAGTACATTGCTCCCTACGTGACTATGGTGGAAGCCGTCGACTCGCTGAAACTGCTCAAGGAGATCGACAAGCAGGCAGAGCGTTGCGGAAGGGTCATCGACGTGCTCCTGGAGTTGCATATTGCCGAGGAGAGCACAAAGTACGGCCTGCGACTGGACGAGTGCAGACAACTGCTTAGCGACGGCGAATGGCGCCAGATGAAACACGTGCGCATCTGTGGCTTGATGATGATGGCATCGCTCACCGACGACCAGGAACAGCTGCGGCGGGAATTCCTGACGGCTGCCGACTTCTTCGACGAGGTGAAACAGCAGTACTTCGCCGATGCCCCCTGGTTCCGTGAACGGTCATGGGGCATGAGCGACGACTATACGGTAGCCGTCGAATGTCGTTCGACAATGGTGCGTATCGGTACGATGATTTTCGGACCGCGCGTTTACTAAAACGATCATGAGCTTGGAATAAAGAGGCAATAGTCTGTCAAGCGATTATTCCTCTTCGGAGTCTGCGCTACGCAGGATGATGCTCGTAGCGCCGATGGTGAATAGCGTGCCGTCGCTGATGATACGACGTTCACGCTGTTTAATCTCCTCGTTGTCGACAAAGGTGCCCGTGTTGCTGTTGTTGTCGCTGAGCGTATAGCGCAACCGCCCATGCTTGTCGCGGCTGACGTTGATGGTGCAATGGTTCAGGTCCACGCTGGGGTCGACCGTCTCGAACGGTGTGTTGATGGGATTGCCCTTCTGGTAGCGCCCAATGACGTTGTCGCCCATTTGCAAAGGCAACACTTGCTTGTAGTGGAAAACGTTCTCAATGACAACGATGGAGCCGAAGGCCTCATCGGCCGTCTGGCGGCCATTGTCGGCGTTCAGCGCGGCATTCTCCTCCTTCAGGGTGCCCTTCAGCTTCGATACACCCAGACGGATACCAAAAGACTTGCTGCAGTAAGGACACTGGAAAACGAGCGACTGGCCGTCGCTGTACTGCTTCTCATCAAAGGTGATGTATTGCTCGCATTTGGGACAACGTACTCGTTTCATGGCGTATTAATCCTTCGCTTCATAGCATGGCGTATTAATCCTTCACTTCATAGACCCAGGCTTCGCTGAAGTCGGAGCTGGTGGCGCGTAGCCTTGAAAGGGCGTTGTAGGCCTGCGACTGTGTGGCGAAACTGCCATAGATGACACGGCGTGTGCCGTGATGTACAAAGATGCGGACGCCCTGATGGCCACGCTCCTGAAGCTGCTTGACAAAGATCTCTGCATTACGCTGGTTTACCTGACTGGCAAGCACAATGCAATACTGCTTGGTCGGTGTCGCAGGCTTCGGCTCAGCTACGGCTTTCTCAGGTTGCGTCGTTTTCTCAGGTTGCGTCGTTTTCACGGGCTCTGCCGTTTTCTCGGGCTTTGCAACCATTTCAGGCTTTGCAACTTTCTCGGACTTTGTGACGGCCTCGGGCTCTGCTGCTGGCTCTGTCACCAACTTGACACCTGCCGGCTTCTCCGTCTTAGGCATAGGTAACAGCTCCACGGCACTCATCGTCACTTCTGAATTGTCGGAAGTAACACTATTGGCAACAGGAGGTGTCAGCAGGAAAAACGCCAGGACGGCAGCAGCGATGGCGGCAGCGTTGCGTATCCACGACATCTTGATGACGATGGCACGCTCCTTGTCCTCCACAGGCTCCTCGGAAGACTCTTCCGTTGTGTTGGCAATAAGTGCCGGGGTGGCGGCAGACTCTGTCGCAGGCTTCTTGGTAGTGGCTTCAGAGAGCTTGTGCATCTCAAAGGTGTCAAGGCCGTAAAGCGATGGCGTCAGAATGCCGGCTTCGTAGGGGTTGAAGACGATGTTGCCGTCTTCGTTCAGGCTCAGCTCGCCGATGCCGTTCATCTCGAAGAAGCCTTCATTCTGGAGTTCCTGCTTCAGCTCTGCTACCTCCTCCTCAATGCGGCAGACGGCCTCAGGAAAACTGATGTCATAGGCTTCGACGTACGACTGTGCCAACAGCGAGTCGTTCATCGTCAGCTGCGGGTTGAATCCCAATGTGCGCGACGGGGGAATAAACATATTGTCCTCTTCATCGTAGCGGGCATCAACATGATGCGTCACAAATCCCCCTAAATCAGGGACTATGACGCAGTCGCTACTCAAAAGCAGTATCTCGATATGTCTGTTTAATTCAATCACGTCGGCAAAGGTACAACAATTTTGTGGTATTTGCAAATAAAAGAAACTTAAAAAATGTGCTTTTTGAAAAATTTGTACTATCTTTGCAGCCAAAATACGAATGACAATGGAATATAAGGAAACCGCCATCAAAGGCGTATACGTGATTGAGCCTCGTGTGTTCAACGACGAGCGCGGCTATTTCTTTGAAGCCTGGAAAGAGGCAGAGTTTGAAGCTAATATCGGTCCGGTGCATTTCGTGCAGGACAATGAGTCGATGTCGAGCCGTGGCGTCCTCCGCGGACTGCATTATCAGAAAGGTGATGCCTCGCAGGCAAAGCTGGTGCGCGTCATTAAAGGCTGTGTCCTGGACGTCGCAGTAGACATCAGACGCTCCTCGCCAACGTTCGGACAGCACGTGATGGTGGAGCTGAGCGACGAGAACAAGCGTCAGTTCTTCATTCCCCGCGGCTTTGCCCATGGCTTCCTGGTGATGAGCGACGTGGCCATCTTCACGTATAAGGTGGACAACCCCTATGCGCCGCAGGCTGATGCCGGTATCCGTTGGAACGATCCGGACTTGGCTATTGAGTGGCCTTTGGAGGGTATGGAAGTCCTGACCAGCGAGAAAGACATGAAGCAACCCTTCCTCCGTGATGCGGAAGTTTTTGAATAACAGTAGATTATGAACATTGCAATTGTAGGAACTGGCTATGTCGGACTGGTGTCCGGCACGTGTTTTGCAGACACAGGCGCCAACGTGACGTGTGTCGACGTTGACGAAAAGAAAATTGAAAGACTGAATAACGGAGAGATTCCCATCTATGAACCTGGCCTCGACGAACTGGTGAGGAAGAATGTCGCTGCAGGGCGTCTGAAGTTTTCTACAGACCTCGCTTCCGTGCTCGACGATGTGGAGATTGTCTTCTCCGCCGTGGGTACTCCTCCTGACGAGGATGGTTCGGCCGATTTGAAATATGTGCTTCAGGTGGCACACACCATCGGACAGCACATCAACCACTATACAGTTGTCGTTACGAAGTCGACGGTACCCGTGGGAACCGCTCGTAAGGTGCGCCGCGCCATCGAGGAGGAACTGGAGAAGCGTCATGCCGACATCCCCTTTGATGTAGCATCGAACCCGGAGTTCCTCAAGGAGGGTAATGCCATCAAGGACTTCATGTCGCCTGACCGCGTGGTCGTCGGCGTGGAGAGCGAACATGCCAAGAAGGTGCTGACGAAGCTATATAAACCGTTCTTGATTAATAACTTCCGCGTGATTTTCATGGATATCCCTTCGGCCGAGATGACGAAGTATGCGGCCAACTCGATGCTGGCAACGCGTATCTCGTTCATGAACGACATCGCCAACCTTTGCGAGCGTGTGGGGGCAGATGTAAATATGGTACGCGCGGGAATAGGTAGCGACACTCGTATCGGTCGTAAATTCCTCTATGCCGGCTGTGGCTATGGCGGCTCGTGCTTTCCCAAGGATGTGAAGGCACTTATCAAGACGGCCGACCAGGCAGGCTATTCGCTGGAGGTGCTGAAGGCCGTTGAGCGTGTCAATGAACGCCAGAAGTCCGTGCTGTTTGACAAGCTTGTCAAAGCCTTCGGCTCCGAGGAGGCTCTGCGTGGGAAGACCATTGCCATGTGGGGACTGTCGTTCAAACCCGAGACCGACGATATGCGTGAGTCTACGGCATTGGTGATGATTGACAAGCTGCTGAAGGCGGGTTGTGTGGTACGTGCCTATGACCCTATTGCCAAGGATGAGTGCCGCCGGCGTATCGGCGATACGGTGACCTACTGCCGTGATATGTATGATGCTGTTCTTGATGCCGATGCCCTGCTGTTGCTGACGGAGTGGAAGGAATTCCGTCTGCCCACATGGGGTGTCATCAAGAAGGCCATGCGCCGTCCGTTGGTTATTGACGGACGAAACATCTTCGATGTCGAGGAACTGGAAGAGAACGGCTTTGAGTATTACTGCATAGGACGATAGGCTGGGTGTAGTACCCAGCCGTACTTCTGAGTAGTCTTCTTAGCTGTCCAGCCAGTCGTCAAGCAGCATTCTGGCGATGCTGAGCTTTTCGGGAATCGTCGGGAGGTTGTCGCGGCGGAACCAGCCGCCTTTGGCTATCTCGCTGCGTTGCAGATGGATAGCGCCTCCGACGTAGTCGGCATGGAAGCCGACCATCAGTCCGCAGGGGTATGGCCAGGGCTGTGAACCGAAATAGCGGATGTTGTCGATGGTGACACCCGTTTCTTCCATCGTTTCGCGTGCGACGGCCTCTTCCAACGTCTCGCCAGTCTCCACAAAGCCAGCCACCAGTCCGTAGAAGTCGGTACGGAAGTTCTTAGCACGTACCAGCAGCACCTCGTCACCACGATGTATCAGGACAATAACGGCGATGGCCAGTTGCGGCCACACCTCTTTGCCACACTCCGTACACCGTTTGGAGATCTCCGTGTGCATCTTCATCTGACCGCCACAGACGCCGCAGAAGCGGGTGTTCTGGTCCCAGTAAATCAGTTCCTGGCACTTGCCCGCTTTCAGGTAGAGCTCACGCGACAGCTTATAGTAACTCTGTCGCAGGGGCAACAGCGTGAACGGCTGCTCCTCTGTCGGTGGCGTGTCAATGGTGTAGGTGACGACGGGCGTGCCGTCGGCCATCGGGGTGACAGTCATTAGGTGAGTCCACGCCTTGGTGGCTGTCGGTGGTTCTTCGCGGCAGGGAATGGTCATGCTGCCGTCGGGCAGTTGCTCGAGCAGCAGCCCGTCCTTACAAAATACAAAAAAATACTTCTTCATTCTTTCAAGAGTGGCACTTATTCTCCAAAGAGAGCCTTTCTGTCACGCTCCAGAGCCGGCTTTGTCCAAGCCTCAGGGATGAAACGCCAGTTGTGATTTGGCTGTGGGTCGATGACTCCCATGCGCTGAATCTCTTCCGTCAGGTAGTGGCGCTGGTCCAACTCCGTATGGAACAGCACGCGTCCGTCGAGGGAGTCCTTCGGTATGCCGGCACCTTTTGTCAGCAGCTCGCCACCGCCATTGGCGCGGTAGCTGTTCATCACGACCTTGTACCATTTCTGCTCGTCGAACGGCTGGCCGTTGGACATCTGCAGGATGTGTACCTTCTGACCGTCGGGCTTCGTCAAGTCTACCTCGTAGTCAATGCCACAAGCAGAGTCAAAGTTAAATGTATAGTATTGGAAACCCGTACGTTGCTGGTCTTCTTTCGAGTCTTTATTTAGGCGAAGTGCGTGGTCGTCGGGACTGGTCATCGTGTTTGTCCACATATCGTACGAGAACTCCAGATGCTTCCGAATTTCCTCACCCGTCATGCGGAGCACATAGAGCAAGTTCTCGAAGCGGTAGAGCTTGAACATATCGGCTTGAGTCACGTCGCCGGCATCGATGACGGTGTTGAACGACAGGGGTGCGTTGAACGAGACATCGGCTTTCGTTATCTGCATCTGCAGGTTGTGGATGAGATCCGTAAAGGCAGAGTTTCCGAAGAAGCTCTCGCGGTTGTAGATGGGATGTTCGAAACGGCCGATCTTGCGCGATACGTATTGTTTGATCTGGTCTATCTTGGGCTGGAAGTGGGCCATCATCTGCTGGTCAATCTGCTCGTCGCGGACGCTGACGATGTGTCCCTTGATGTCTTTCTTGGTCAGGTGGCCGTTACTGTAAGTCAGCTCCAGCTCGGCCTCGGCCACGTTCTGCACATAGCACGAGGGGTCGATAATCAGTACTTGCTTGCCTGCCGTGTTCGTCACCCACTCGTTGTGTACCTGGTGGTCGTGCCCGAAGAAGATGACGTCGAAGCCGGGCACTTCGCGGGCAACGGCGGCGGTGGCGTTCTCCTCGGCGCCATTGTCGTCAACGATGCCGCCGTCACGACCGCTATGGAACAGTCCGAAGATGAGGTCGGGATGCTCGTATTCCTGGATGTACTTCACCCATTTCCTGGCACAGCCTACCATCTCCTCGAACTCCATACCCTTCCAGATGCTCTCGTTGAGCCAGTGGGGGATGCTTGGCGTGAGCATACCGATGATGCAGATTTTCACGCCATCGACATAGTGTGTGGAGTAGGGGCGCAGGTTGTCGTATACTTGGTAAGGCCGGCCGCCTAACTGCTCTGCTGAGGGCTGCTCCTTCAGGACAATGTTCGCACCCAGCAATGGGCAGCGCACCTCGCGAATCCACTTGTCGTAGACCTTGTGGCCGGGCTCTATGTCGTGGTTGCCTACTGTCTCGGCGTCGTATTTCATGTAGTTCACGACCGATGCGGCAAGGTTCTCGTCTTCCGGCATCACGTAGTTCGACCAGTAGACGCAGGGCTGTCCTTGCAGAATGTCGCCGTTGTCAATCAGCAACAGCCGTTCGCCATATTGCTCGCGCTGTTTTTTAATATAGGTATTGGCACGTACAAGCGTGCCTGTCAACGGTTTGCTCTCCATGAAGTCGTACGGGAAGAAGTGACCGTGGACGTCGCTGGTCTCTATCACCTTCAGGCGTACGGTCTTTGTGTCCTGCCGTGCTGTGGCGGCGAGGATGGACATGGAGAGAAGGGTGGCTGTCAGTATTGTCGTTTTCATGGTGCAAAGATACGAAAAAACGAGTGAAATGCAAAAGAAAATCCACTTTTCTTTTCATTTCCGAGTGCCACGTATCTTCGGCGAAGCCAAAGTGACGAAAAAACGAGCGAAATGCAAAAGAAAAATCGTATTTCTTTGGTTGAGTTGATATTTTTTAGTACCTTTGCGCCCTAATAGAAAAAAGTAAAGAAAAAGACTATCAATACGATGAGTAAGAGATTTGCCGAGCATAACGGCTTGAACCTGACGCAGACGAACAATGACGTGCTGCAGATGTGGAAGGAGAAGAATATCTTCTGGCGCTCCGTCGAGGAGCGGGAAGGCTGTCCGCAATTTGTATTCTTCGAGGGTCCTCCCTCGGCTAATGGCCACCCCGGCATCCACCACGTGCTGGCGCGCAGTATCAAGGATACCTTCAACCGTTACAAGACGATGAAGGGCTTCCAGGTGAAGCGCAAGGCCGGTTGGGACACCCACGGACTGCCCGTGGAGCTGGGTGTCGAGAAGGAATTGGGCATCACCAAGGCCGACATCGACAACAAGGAGAGCGACAAGTACATCTCGACGGAGGACTACAACAAGAAGTGCCGCGAGAACGTGATGATGTTCACCCAGGAGTGGCGCGACCTCACCGAGAAGATGGGTTACTTCGTTGACCTCGACAACCCCTACATCACCTACGACAACAAGTATATCGAGACGCTGTGGTGGCTCCTGAAGCAGTTCTATGAGAAGGGCCTGCTCTACAAGGGCTACACCATCCAGCCGTATTCCCCTGCCGCCGGCACGGGCCTCTCGAGCCACGAGCTGAACCAGCCCGGCTGCTACCGCGATGTGAAGGATACGACATGTACCGCCCAGTTCAAGATGAAGAACCCGAAGCCCGAGATGGCAGAGTGGGGCACGCCCTATTTCCTCGCTTGGACGACGACGCCATGGACGCTGGCTGCCAACTCGGCACTCTGCGTAGGTCCGAAGATCGACTATGTGGCCGTCCAGACTTATAACCCCTATACCGCAGAGCCCATCACCATCGTGATGGCTGAGGCCCGTCTCTCCGCCTACTTCAAGGAAGAAGGCAAGGATGCTGACCTGAACGCCTACAAGGCTGGCGACAAGGTCATCCCCTGGAAGATTGTCGGCCGCTATAAGGGTACCGACCTCGTCGGCATGGAGTACGAGCAACTGATGCCCGCCATCAAGCCCATGGGCGACGCTTTCAAGGTGATTCCCGGCGACTACGTGACGACTGACGACGGTGCCGGTATCGTGCACATCGCGCCTAACTTCGGTGCCGACGATGCCTTCGTAGCTAAGAAAGCCGGCATCTGTCCGATTGTGCTCGTTGACAAGAAGGGTGCCGAGCGCCCCGTGGTTGACTTGCAGGGTAAGTACTTCGTACTCGAGGACCTCGATGCCGACTTTGTTAAGAAATATGTCAACGTTGACGAGTGGAACAAGTTCGCTGGCCGTTACGTGAAGAACGCCTACGACGAGACACTCACCGACAAGGACGAGACGCTGGACATCAGCATCTGCATGGATCTCAAGGCCCAGAACAAGGTCTTTAAGATTGAGAAGCACGTCCACAACTATCCCCATTGCTGGCGTACCGACAAGCCCGTGCTCTACTATCCGCTCGACTCGTGGTTCATCAAGTCGTCGGCGTGCAAGGAGCGTATGTCGGAGCTGAACAAGACCATCAACTGGCAGCCCGAGTCAACGGGTACGGGCCGCTTCGGCAACTGGCTCGACAACCTGAATGACTGGAACCTCTCACGCAGCCGTTTCTGGGGCACACCGCTGCCCATCTGGCGCTCGGAGGACGGCGAGGAGATTTGCATCGGTTCTGTAGAAGAGCTGTACAACGAGATCGAGGAGGCCGTCAAGGCTGGCTTCATGCAGAGCAATCCGCTGAAGGACAACGGCTTCGTGCCCGGCGATATGTCGAAGGAGAACTACGACCGCATCGACCTCCATCGTCCCTATGTGGACTACATTGTGCTGGTTTCTCCGACAGGGAAGCCCATGAAGCGTGAGAGCGACCTCATCGACGTGTGGTTCGACTCCGGCTCCATGCCTTACGCCCAGCAGCACTATCCGTTCGAGAATCGCGAGCTCATCGACAAGGGCATCGCCTTCCCCTGCGACTTCATCAACGAGGGTGTCGACCAGACGCGTGGCTGGTTCTTTACGCTCCACGCCATCGCCACGATGATTTTCGACTCAGTAGCCTTCAAGAACGTTATCTCCAGCGGCCTTGTGCTCGACGCCAAGGGCAACAAGATGTCCAAGCACGTGGGCAACGTGGTCAATCCGTTCGAGATGATTGATAAGTACGGCTCCGATGCCGTCCGTCTCTACATGATGACGAACAGCGAGCCGTGGGACAACCTGAAGTTCGACCCAGAGGGTGTGGCTGAAATCAGCCGCAAGTTCTTCGGCACCTTATATAATACGTATAGCTTCTTTGCACTCTATGCCAACGTCGACGGTTGGGAACCCGCCGCCACCTCAGCTGTCTCAACAGCGGGCAAGCCCGAGATCGACCGCTGGATTCTCTCCAGCCTCAATACCCTGATCCAGAAGGTGACGGCTGAGCTCGACGGCTACGACCCCACACGCGCTGGCCGACTCATCGACGCCTTCGTCAACGACGACCTCTCGAACTGGTACGTCCGTCTGAACCGCAAACGCTTCTGGGGCAAGGAGATGTCTGACGACAAGCGCTCGGCCTACGAGACGCTCTACACCTGTCTGATGACGGTCTCGAAGCTTCTGGCACCGTTCGCACCGTTCTTTGCCGACCAGCTGTACAAGGATCTTGGCGGCGAGAAGGACAGTGTCCATCTGGACACCTTCCCCGTGGCCGATGAGTCGCTCATCGACAAGGACCTCGAGGCTCGCATGGAGATGGCCCAGAAGATCACGTCGATGGTGCTCGCCCTGCGCCGTAAGGTGAACATCAAGGTGCGCCAGCCGCTGCAGGCCATCATGATTCCCGCTACCGACGAGCAGCGCAAGCACATCGAGGCTGTCAAGGACCTCATCATGAACGAGGTGAACGTCAAGGAGCTGCGCTTCGTCGAGGGTGCCGGCATCCTGGTGAAGAAGGTGAAGTGCAACTTCCGCACCATGGGTAAGAAGTTCGGCAAGCTGATGAAGGGCGTCGCCGCCCAGATGGATGGCCTGACGCAGGAGCAGATTGCCGAGCTGGAGGCCAACGGCACCATCGCCATCAATGTCGAGGGTAATGACCTGACCGTTGAGGTGGCCGATGTCGAGATTATCAGCGAGGACATCCCCGGCTGGCTGGTTACCAATGAGGGTAGCCTGACCGTCGCCCTTGATATTGTCATCACCAAGGAGTTGCGTCAGGAGGGTATTGCCCGTGAACTCGTCAATCGTATCCAGAATATTCGTAAGGACAGTGGCTTCGAGATCACCGACCGCATCAAAGTGAAGATGACATTTGTCGATAAGACCGAGGAGGCCTTGCAGACATGGGGAGATTACGTGAAGGCTCAGGTTTTGGCCGACTCTCTCGATAGTATTGAAGGCTTTGCCGATGGTACGCCAGTCGAGATTGACGAATACCAGGAAGGTGCTGAGGTTAAGGTCAATGAAATCAAACTGAACATAAAAATTACAAAATCCTAATAACAATGACAGAGAAAACACGCTACTCGGACGAGGAACTGGAAGAGTTCCGCGAGATTATCAACGAAAAGCTGGCGTTGGCCAAGCGAGACTACGACCAGATGATGAAGACCCTGACAAATCAGGACTCCAACGATGTCGACGACACGTCGCCCACCTATAAAGCGCTGGAGGAGGGTAGTGCTACCCAGTCGAAAGAGGAGATCATCACGATGGCTGCCCGTCAGCAGAAGTTCATCCAGGGACTGAAGGCTGCGCTGGTACGCATCGAGAACAAGACATACGGCATCGACCGCATCACGGGTAAGCTCATCCCGAAGGAGCGTCTGCGTGCCGTTCCCCACGCTACGCTCAGCGTGGAGTCGAAAATGAACGAGAAGAAGAAGTGAAGTACCGCCCCCGTTTCCTTTCCGACGGATGGCTCGCCGTCATCCTCGTGGTGCTCATCCTCGTCATCGACCAGTTCATCAAGATCTGGGTTAAGACGAACATGACGCTCCACGAGAGCATCCGCATTACCAACTGGTTCTACATCTCGTTCATCGAGAACAACGGTATGGCCTACGGTATGCAGATCGGCTCCAAGCTGGCGTTGTCGCTCTTCCGCGTCGCCGCCATCGCCCTGCTGGGCTATTACATCTGGCTCCAGGTACGGCGTAAAGTCCGTACGGGCTACGTCGTCTGCCTGTCGATGGTGCTGGCCGGTGCCGTGGGCAATCTGCTGGACTGTATGTTCTACGGGCTCATCTTCAATGCCTCGTCGCCTTACTACACTAGCTACTTCGTGGACTTCGGCACCGGCTATGCGCCGTTCCTCATGGGCAAGGTGGTCGATATGTTCTACTTCCCGCTCATTGTCACCACGTGGCCCCAATGGGTGCCGATGGTGGGTGGCGAGGAGTTCATCTTCTTCAGTCCCGTCTTCAACTTCGCCGATGCCTGCATCTCCGTAGGCGTGGTGCTGCTGATATTGTTCTACCGTAAGGAAATCAGTCAAATATCGCTGAAACGTGAATAAGTGGTCGCTTCTTGTCCTGGCCGTCGTCGGTCTGCTGGGCTGTAAGCCTGGCACACCGTCGCAGTACATCCAGCCTGCTGACATGGAAGACATCCTCTACGACTACCACCTCGGACAGGCGGCAGCACAGCTGGAGGAGGGTGTCAGCTTGGAGCAGCACAATTTCGACCGCTCAGTCAACATGGCGGCGGTACTTAAGAAGCACGGTGTGACACAGGCGGAGTTCGACTCGTCGCTCGTCTACTACTACACCCATTCCGAGCGCTTCGAGAAGATGTATCAGCACGTGGCCGACCGCCTCAGCGACGAAGCCTTGAAACTCGGCGCCTCCGAGGGCGAGGTCGAGCGCTATGCCATACTGGGACTGAACGGCGATACAGCGAACGTCTGGGAAGGTAACCGTACGGCGGTGCTCATTCCCTATGCACCGTACAACCGTATCAGCTTCAGCCAGAAGTGCGATACGACCTATCATCAGGGCGATACGTTCCTCTTCAACTTGATGGCCGACTTCATGTACCAGACGGGAACGAAGGATGCTGTGGTCTGTCTGGCTGCTCGCCTCGACAACGACAGCGTCGTCAGCCGTGTGAACCACGTCTCTGTCACGGGCATCAGCCAGCTGCGGCTCAATATCGACGAAGACCGCCGTGTGAAGGAGCTCTACGGCTACTTCTATCTGGGCAAGGGCAACGACAAGTCGACGACGCTGAAGCTGATGTCCTTGAGAGACATCCGGCTCATCCGTTTCCACAATCAGAAGAAAGAGACACCGGCTCCCAGGGCGTTGCCACGCGACAGCGTCAGCCCTGTCCGCGATTCCGTCCGTACCCTTCCCCGTGTCAAGGACTCCGTTATTTCCAATAACCTAAAACCGAAACAAGAATGAACCTGAAATTCCGTTTATCATTGATGAACTTCCTGGAGTTTGCCGTCTGGGGAGCTTATCTCACGTGTATGGGCAACTACCTTGGAGCAGCCGGTCTTGGCGACAAGATTTCTTGGTTCTATGCTATCCAGGGCATCGTCAGTCTGTTCATGCCTACGTTGATGGGTATTGTGGCAGACAAATACATACAGCCCCAGCGGTTGTTGGGACTCTGTCACCTCCTGTCCGGTACGTTCATGATAGGCTGCTGGTGGATGGGTAAGCAGGTTGGCGTCGGCAATGAGCTGACGGACAAGGCCACCTTCATCGCACTCTACACCCTGAGTGTGGCTTTCTATATGCCGACCATCGCCCTGGCCAACACGACGGCGTTCACCATTCTGAAGAACAACGGCATGGACACCGTGAAGGACTTCCCGCCCATCCGTGTCATCGGCACCGTCGGCTTCATCGTCACCATGTGGTTCGTCAACTGCGCCGTGTGGTTCGTCGAGAGCTCGACGTGGGACGGCATCACCTTCACCCTCACCTTTTCCGAGAATCCGCATAAGTTCCAGTACACCTATATGCAGTTCTTCGTCTCGGGCCTGTTGAGTTTCATTCTGTTCCTCTATTGCTTCACGCTGCCCCAGTGCAGGCTTACCAAGAATATTGAGAAGAAGTCGCTGGCCGAGACCTTCGGACTGAACGCCTTCAAGCTGTTCAAGACAAAGCGGATGGCCCTGTTCTTCATCTTCTCAGCCCTGCTGGGTATGTGTCTGCAGGTCACCAACGGCTATGCCGGACCGTTCATCACGAGCTTCAAGGGTAGTGCCGATGCCGCCATCGCCTCCTCGTTTGCGGCCAATAACGCCACGCTGCTGACTTCCATCAGCCAGATTAGCGAAGCCCTCTGCATCCTGCTCATCCCGTTCTTCCTCCGACGCTATGGCATCAAGGTGGTCATGCTCATGTCGATGTTTGCCTGGGTGTTCCGCTTCGGCTTCTTCGGCATCGGCAATCCTGCCATGCCCGGAGTCATCATGTTCGTCCTCTCCTGCATCGTCTATGGTGTCGCCTTCGACTTCTTCAATGTCTCCGGCGGTATCTTCGTTGACCAGGAGTGCGAGCCGTCCATCAAGGCGTCTGCCCAGGGACTGTTCATGATGATGACCAACGGCTTCGGTGCCACCATCGGCACGCTGGCTGCCGGCGAGATTGTGAACCACTACTGCCAGTGGAATAACGGCTATCTCATCGGCGACTGGACCACCTGCTGGTACATCTTCGCAGGCTTCGCGCTGGTTGTCGGCGTGCTCTTCGCCTTGTTGTTCAAGCCCCAGAAAGTATAAGGGGGATAGCTAACCTCTTGCCCCTTGCTCCATGCCCCTTGCCCCTACGATGTCAACGTCCAAGGTACAGCTTTTCTTTCGTGAGATGGCTCAGATTGCCGGTTCCGAAGGGCTCTCTGTCGTAGTACTCTCCGACAGCGCAGGCTGCTGGGCGCTGACCATCATCTGCGACGAGCCGATGACGCAGCAGCTGCTCATCCGCTTCAACCACCTTCCGGGCGAACAGCAGATGTTGCCCGAGGTGCTGACGAAGCTGCTCTTCCAGACCACCGACACGTCGGCCGCCGACTACGAGCTGCTGACGTACGACGTTGACGACGGACAGTACAAGACCCTGCTCATCAGCCGCACCACCGGCATCTCCTTCCCCGTACGCATGAGCGACGCCCTGCTGCTCAGCACGCTGTCCAAGATACCGCTGTTCATCGAGGAACAGCTGTTCTGCCGTCAGCGGTCGTTGTTCTCGCCCCACACCAGCGGGCTGGTCATCCCCATCAACACCATCAGCATCGACCGTCTGCGCGAGGAGCTGCGAAAGGCCATTGCCGAAGAGAACTACCGCCTCGCCTCCTCGCTCCACGCAGAAATCAAGAAGCGCACCAAGCAATAACCTCAATTTCTCAATTTCTCAATTTCTCAACTTCTCAATTTTTCAACTTTTCAACTTTTCAACTTTTCAACTTTTCAACTTTTCAACTTTTCAACTTTTCAACTTTTCAACTTTTCAACTTTATGAAAGAGTCTCGCTACTTCTACGTCCCCGACGCTGCTACTGCCGCCGAACTGCCTGCCGATGAGGCTGTCCATGCCCAGCGTGTGCTGCGCCTGAAGGTTGGCGACGACATCATGCTCATGGATGGCGAGGGGTCTTTTTATCAGGCACAGCTCACCGAGACCTCGTCCCACCACTGTCGCTACCGCATCACGGAGACGCTACCGCAGCAGCCAACGTGGCAGGGACATATCCATCTGGCCATTGCCCCGACAAAGATGGCCGACCGCATGGAGTGGCTCGTCGAGAAAGCCACGGAGGTCGGTCTCGATGAGCTGTCGCTGCTCGACTGCCAGTTCTCCGAGCGTCGCCAGATGAAGGTGCCGCGACTCGAGAAGATCCTCGTCTCGGCCATGAAGCAGAGCCGTAAGGCCTGGAAGCCGGTCATCAACGAGATGATACCTTTCGCCGCCTTCGTGAAGGCCCATGGCGAGGGTCGCCGCTATATCGCCCATTGCTACGAGGAGGTGCCGCGTGTCAATCTGTTCGACGAGCTGCGCAAGCCCTCCGCCGATGCCGGTGCCTTGGTGCTCATCGGTCCCGAGGGCGACTTCTCCATTGACGAGGTACGTCAGGCCGTTGCCGCCGGCTTCGTCTCCGTCAACCTCGGGAAGAGCCGTCTGCGTACGGAGACCGCTGGTCTCGCCGCCGTCATGATGATGCAACTTGCCAAATAATGAATAGCCGTTATGACAAAACGTTATAACTGGATAACCGTCAGAATGATAGAAACAACAATGAAGAAAAATATCCTGATTCCGTTCCTCTTCTGCGTCCTGCCCCTTCAGGCACAGACGCTGACCGTCGGCGACGTCTTCCGCGAGATGCCCGACTCCATCGTGCCTTACCTCACCGAGAACAACCGCCTGGATATGCTCGACTTCATGGCGTCCAACATGAAGGCCGTGGTACAGAACCGCTTCGATGGTCGTAGCGAGATGCTCATGCTCTCGGACGACAGCCTCTCGCTGAGGCTCAGCGATGCTCTCCGCATGACCATCCGTCTGGTCGACAGCTGTCGTGAGGTCGATGGTGCCCGTCGTCTCATCCGTGTCGACGAACAGGTGGGCATACCGACTGCTGTGGTCGACAACAAGTGTACATTTTACTCTATAAAATGGCGGAAATTGGCGGGCGAGGAGGCTGATTTGGTTAAATAAAATTAAAATTTTCGTCTGAAAATGGTATAAAAGTTGCAATTTATGCATTAATCTTGTATATTTGCAACGTGTTTTTCATGGTATTAGATTATTAAGGTTAATGAAAAGGTGAGGTTGTCGTGAGACAACTAGCCTTAGTTCTCCGTCGCCTTGCGACGATTCGTTATGCGACAGAGAAAGGAAAAGGGAGCCTGCGAAGGTTCCCTTTTCTGACGTTTTTCAGACTGAGTCATACTCAAGAATGTACGTTCTTTTGTCGTTTACTATTCGTCCTCTTCCTCGTATTCCCAGTACTTTTCCCAGCGTGAGTAGGCCACGGGGTTCTCCGTCTCCGTGCCACCATATTGGATGTTTGTTGTCGATTCCGTTCCCGTTTGTACGGCTCGCATCGTGGGCTGACTAGCTAACAGCATTCGGTTTGTCCTGATGAGGAGCTGTTTGGTTTCCGGCTTTTGATATGACTGTTTCATAGTGGTGTTATTTTTCATTGTTGACGATACGATGATTGTTGATGTAGAGACCCTTGCGCGTCGGCTTGCCAGTGAGCTTCACGCCCTCCACCGTGTACCATGCGCCAGCCTCATTATCAATTTTCAATTTTCCATTATCCATTGGAGCAACGCCCGTTGTCTCGCCGTCCTCTTCGAAGTTCAGCACGATGGCGCGTACGGCGCTTTGAGGCGTGCCAGCCTCGATGCCGTGCAGACGGAACACGGCACGCTGGGCACCGATGGTCATGGCCTGACTGGGGTAGTAGAGGGTGTTGTTGGCACCCATGTACAGCAGGTGGTTGTCGCCGCTGCTACCCACATTGATGGGGGCGTAGCTACCCTCGAAGGTGACCTCGGCGTTGGCGGCGGCCGGTACGGCCTGTGAAGTGTTGCTGATGGTTACGTTATTGAACGTGGGGTTCACCAAGGCATTGTAAGCCGCGGTACCGTTGAGCTTCAGCTCGGCAATCTGCATGATGTCGGTACCGCTGGACATCACCGTCAACTTGAAGTAGCGGTAGGCTGCCTGCTTGCCGGTAGCAATCTCGTAGGTCTTCGTGGCATTGTCCGTTTCGGGCAGGGCATCGTCGGGTGTCTTGGCATCGCGGCTGTCTATCTCTGTCCATGGGTCGCTGCTGTTGGCTTTAGCATAGAGCGTCCATTCAACGGGGTTGCGGCTGGGGTTGTCCTCCGTGTCGTAGGCCGTGGTCAGGGTGTATGACGTGGGCGTGACAGTGGCGTTGGTGGCCATGAATTCGCAGTTCCAATGGTCGTCGTCGTCAGTTTCATCATAGGGGCTGCACCACTTGGTGTCGTCGTCGCCATCGACGAGACATATATAGTCTTCCTCCTCGCTGAAGCCCTCAGAGCCATCTGTTGCTGTGTACTTCACGTAGTTGGTGTTGTCGGAGAATCGGACGATGTAGGGCACACCGGCTGTGAGCGTCTCAACAGGCTCTGAGAAGTTGAGCGTCAGTGTGCCGTCCACCATCGAACTGCTGCTGAGCGTGCGGGCCTCGAAGCCCTTCAGGGGACTGTCGGCGAGCGTCACGTTGAAGGGCAGGCAGAGGGTGTTCCACGCGCCGTTGGCAACAAGGGAACGGTCGGTCAACCGTACTGAAGCCTCCTTGTTGTTGAATTCCTGCAGCGTCGCAGCGTTGTCGGCATTGTTAGCCAACTCCATGATGGGCAGCAGCGTGACCGTCAGGTCGAGGCCGGACGCATCGTCGTTTTCGTCATACTTGAAGTAGAGCAGCATCTTCTGGCCGCTGCTTGTCACGGGGCCGAAGCTGAATGCATTATTGTCCTTGCTATACAACTTGCCCGTCAGCGGACGGCTGTTGTTCTCGCCGTCGTAGATGACGAGGTAGTCATAAGGATCGTCGTTGATATCCGTATAGATTTCTGTTTTCACCGTACCCTGGATTGTCAGGCAGTAGCCCGCAGGGGCGGTGAGCAGCATATTGCCTTCGTAGTCGTCAAGATCATCATTGTAGCGTCCGTAGTTGCCGTCCTTGCCGCCGTCGTCATAGACCTTGAAGGTGGTGACACCTGCGGGGATGTTGACATTGAGGGATCTCTGGGTGGGCATGTTCACGTAGAAGTCGCTCATGCTGGTGAACGTTGGTGTCACGGTGACATTGGAGTTTGGCATCTTGAAGCTAAGGTCGGCCGCGCCGTACCAGGGCACGTTAACCGTGGCTATCGTCTTCGTGCCGTCGCTCAGGGTGTAGCCCGTCAGCAGGTAGCCGGTGTCGGGGTTAGCCGTCAGCGTAACCGTCGTGCCGACTTTGGCTTTGGCTGCGCTGGCACTGATGGAACCATGGTCAGCAGCGATACAGGTGATGTCGTGTTCTGTAGTAGCGTCGACTACCTGTACCGTTATCTCAAAGCCGGCGTAGGTATAGCTTTCGTCGGACTCGAAGTGGAAGGTCAGCTGATTGGTCTCGCTGAGAATCGTACCGATGTTGCGTGGTTCTAGTTCTTCATCTTCATTCTCGATGCCGCTGACATGGTCCAGGAGTTTCGTGGTGCTGGTGGTACCGCCGTCGTGGATGTCCAGCCAGTCGTAGTCTTCCTCGGAGGTGACGGTGCCCGTCAGCATGAGCACGAAGCCCGTGGGGGCCGTCAGCGTGAGCGTGCCGTTGTAGTCGTTGCAGTAGTCGGCATTTTTGCCGCCGTCGTCGTAGACCTTGATGGTCGTTATGTTGTTTTCGGCAAGATTGACAACTTTTGTTCCTGTAGTCCCCTTTTTGGGCATCTGCACGTAGTAGCCGTCCTGAGCGTTTCCGTTGATGCCCGACAGGACGGAATATGTCAGCGTCTTGCTACCCTGGACTGATACAAATCCAGTTCCGAAGGCATTCGCTTTGGGAGTGACGGTGACGGTGTAGGTGCCGATTTCCTTATCACTGGTTACTTCCTCATCGTTCTGCTTGTAAACGTAAGTGAAGACATCAACAGACAGCTGAGTGCCATCGGTGGCGGTAACGGTGGGCGTTGGCTTGATGTCATTGCCAGTGTAGTCGTAGCTATCATTCATCGTGATGGTCAGCGGACTGTAGTAGCTTCTGTCGCCGAGGCCGCTACCACTCATCTGGAGATAGAGCCCGGCGCTGGTGACGGCGTCGACGAGGCTCGTGTACACCTTGTTGCCGTTGACCACGGTGTGTCCGTTGTCCATGTTCTTGGGGTCGACGGTGTAGATAGCTATTTTGCAGACGGTGGTCATGCCCTTACCGTTATCTCGGACGGCTATGGGGTGGAACTTGCCCGTCAGCCCCGTGATGGTACCGTCGAAGATGCTGTTGGTGATGTGCAGCGTCGAGCCGTCGCTCCAGCCCAGCAGACCGCCGGCATACTGTGCGCCGCCGGTCATCGTGCCGATGAAGGCGCTGTTCTCGATGATGAGTGTCTCCGTGCCGTTGCTGCCGCCCTTGCCGTGACCCACCAGTCCACCTAAGTATTCGCCGCCGCTGACGGTGGCGCTGACGACACAGTTGCTGATGGTGTTGGTGTCTTTCCAGGCATAGCCCACGAGGCCGGCAGCATGGTAGCTCTTGGTAGCGACGTTAACGGTGCCGGTGACGTTGAGGTTCTTGATGGTAGCCCCGGCTATGTAGCGGAAGGGTGCAATGCCGTGTTGGGTAGCGTCGTCGTTGCTGATGTTGACGGTCAGCGTGCGCTTACCGGTCAGCTCGTTGTTGGAGTTGTAGATGCCACCGTCGATGGTGCCGGCAAACGGCGTGGCCTCCGTGCCGAGCGTACTGCTGGTCTCGATGTCACCTGTCAGGTGGAAGAACATGCCGGCATAGCTCTCGCCGACGATGTTTACATTATATAATAAGGTGTCCCAGTTGTCGGCTGATGCGATGATGTAAGGATTGTCTGAAGTTCCTGAACCCGACAGATTGGTGACGCTCATGATGGGCAACACATAAACTGCATTACCGCTGCCGACCACCTCCCAGCCAGCGCCCAGCTGATTCTTCAGGTCTTCGCCCGTCTTGTCGGTCTGGGTGCCCTGCACAATACTGTAACTGTATTCGCTGGTGTAGTAGTAGCTGTTGGTGACTGTTACGTTGCTGCTTGAGATGCGGGCGAAGGTGGCGCTGCTGGTGATGCCTGTGGTGTTGCTCGTGGGCTTGGACAGACAGTTGGTGAAGCGCACCTTGCCGTAGTGCCAGCCGCTGAAGCCGCCGCAGCTGTGGGTGCTGTTGCCCAGGAGGCTGCCGTCAAAGAGACAGTTGGTGAAGCTCACGGTGTTCGAGTTGCCCATGGCGCGTCCCAGGAAGCCGCCGTGGGTGCCGTCGCCGTCGACCGTCGAATGGATGTTGACGCTGCTGCGGCACGACGTGATCGTGCAGTTGCCGTAGGTCTCGCTCACCAGTCCGGCGCCGAACTTACCGTTGATGTAGATGTCGCCAGCGGTGTGCAGACGCTTGATGGTGACGTTCTTCACGAAGCGGAAAGGCGCGGCGTTGATGCCGACGGGCTGTTCGCTGGTACCGTAGCTCATGGTCAGCGTGAAGCCCTGTCCGTCGAAGGTGCCCTGGAAGCTCTTGGCCTCGCTCGAGCCCACCATTTTGGTTACCTCGATATGGCCGCCGAGCTGGAAGTACTGGCCGCTGTAGGTCTCACCTTTATTGACGTTCTCAGCCAGCAGGTCCCAGCCTGCCGTGCTGTTGATGATATAGGGGTCGGCGGCGGTGCCACTACCGCTCCAGCTGTCAATGAGCGTAGCCGTAATCACGACGTTTGCTGTCCCTACGGCGAGCGTCCTGTTGGCGCCGGTACCGCTGAGTGCTTCTCCATTGGCGCTCACGTCGCCCAATGTCTTGCCCTCGTCGACGGTCAGCTGGATGTCGATGTCGGAGCTCGCCTTAGCATAGATGGTGGTGCCGCGAACAATGGCGTCGCCGCTGACGAGGCTGACGGAGAGCCCCTCGGTGCCGCTGGTCACGGTATAGACATCGGTCAGCGTGTTGTTGAGAAAGGCCTTCGCGTAATTAGTGCCTGTGTATAGGACGTCGTTGATGCTGGCCTCCGTGCCGACATTGCCAAACAGCAGGTTTCCGCTGTTGTTGATGCCGCTGATGGTATGGCCGGCGCCGTCGAAATGGCCGTTGAACGGCTTGTCAGTCGTACCGATGGCCGCGAAGGCTTCGGTAAAGTTGAGATTCTGGGCCAGCGTGAACCAGTAGCCGTTGAAGTCGTTGCCGCCATTGACACGGCTGGCCAGGAGGCTGAGCTGTGCCGGGGTGGCTATCAGCAGCGGACTGGCTGCCGTGCCCTCGCCGCTCCACTCGGCGATGGTTCCGCTTTTCAGCTTATAGATATAGACCGCCTTCTGGGCCCCTTCGTTATAGCAGGAGAACAGGGGCGTGCCGCTGTTGTAGTTGAAGCGCAGGTTGTTGCGGTAGTAGGTGTCGCCAAACAGGATTTTGGCCTCGCCGTCGCTTTCAATGGTCAGCGTGGCACGGCCGTCGTCGTTGAGCTCGCCGGTGGTCAGACGGTTGGCCGACGAGCTGGACGCCTGCAGGTAGCCGCCCGCCGTCGCGTCGTAGAAGGTGTACTTGCTGCCAGTCACACCCAGTATCAGGTCGCAGACGTCGCTGCCGGCCGTCACCTCGCTGCTCGTCGCGCTGCCGACGCTGACGCCATCGCGGTTATTCGTGCCCGCCAGGCCCAGGGCGTAGGTGCTGTTGCTGGCCTTGCCGACGATGATTACATGGTCGCCGTCGTGGAGGTCGTCGATGTTGGTCACCAGCACGTAGGGCGTCGAGGCGCTGAACACCTGTGTGGCCACGCGGCTCTGCTTGTCGCCCTTCACGGCGATGGCCTTCACCACCTTAGTAGCTGTCAGGGTGAAGGGTGCGGTATATTTCGTGCTCGACGTCGTGGGGTCTGTGCCGTCGATGGTGTAGTAGATGGTGGCGCCGTCCTCAGCGCTGAGGGTGACCTCGGTGCTGGTGACAAACGAGGTGAGTCCGTTGATGACGGGCTTGGTGACGCCAGGGACGTAGATGACCTCGACGGACCTGAGGCGACGGTTGTTGCTGCTGCCGCCGATGGTGAAGGTGACGCTGTTGGCGTTGCCCGTCCATGTCGCACCGTCGAAGTTGCCCACGTTGGCTGTGATGGGGTTGTTACCGTCGCTAACGCCGTAAGTGAAGCGAATCTCCTCAATGGTCTTGTTGTTGGTCGCGTTGACGGTAATCATACTGCCGTAGTAGGCGCGCAAGGCGCTGCCGCTGTCGTACCATTTGGCGTTGCTCAGCGCGACAGTGCAGTTCGTGCCAATCACCGATGTGACGGCCTGAGCGTTGGTATAATCCTTGTCGGTGAAATCGATGGTCTCTTCATCCTGAGCCCACAGCCTGTTGCCAAACGTCGTCAGCAGCAGGGCGAGAATCAATAGTACTTTTGTCTTCATCCTTCTCTTCTATATATATCGTAATTAGGCCGCAAAAGTACGAAAAAATGCCGATATGACCAAAATCTCTGCGAAAAAACAGAAAAATTTGCGTATGTTAATGATTTTCATTACCTTTGCAACCATGAGCACGAAAACCCTTCTTGCCGTCATCGCCATCGGTGCAACGGCCTTGCTGTCAGCCTGCCGCCAGGGGCTGGCGCTGAGTGAACCCCTTCCCGCAGAGCCCGACTACAGCGACTCCACGCAGTGGTACGTCACCAACCGTCAGGCACCTGCCGACGTCTTCTACATCATCTCCACAGAGACCGGCGACTACCAGCTGCCCGGCGGACAGGTGTGCCACTATGCCGACACCTATGTCGACAGCCTGCGGGCACCCCTCTACGGCGAGATGCTCGGCGTCGACACCCTCATCAGCGGACGCCTGAACTACTACGCACCCTACTACCGCCAGTGCTCCCTGCAGTCGTTCCAGAGCGACAGCCTCGCCGCCACACGACTGCCGGTGGCCCTCGGCGACGTGCGACGCGCCTTCCGCTACTACCTCGACCACCAGAACGGCGGACGACCCTTCGTCCTCGCAGGCTTCAGCCAGGGCGCACACATCCTCCTCGAGCTGCTGCGCGAGATGGACGACGACACCTATAGCCGCCTCATTGCCGCCTACGCCATCGGCATCGCCATCCACGACACCATCGCCCACATGGTGCCGGCACGAGGCGCCGACGACACCGGCGTCACCATCTGCTACAACTCCGTCCGCGACACCGCCTGCACACTACCGGGGTGGGGTAGGAGCGACGTCGCCATCAACCCCGTCAACTGGCGTACCGACAGCACCGCGGCCACCCTCGTCACCGAGCCCTCGCCCCTGCTCCCCGTCGCCGAACAGCAGAAGGACACCATGACCGTCCGCCTCGACACCGCTTCCGGACTGCTCCTCGTGCAGGGCTTCACCGCCCAGGACTACATCCTCCCGCTGCTCGGTGTCGACGGCAACTACCACACCCGCGAGATCTGGCTCTACCGCGACCAGCTCCGCCAGAACATCGCCCGCCGCGCCGCCCGCTGGCTCGCCACACACTAATTCGCTCGGGGGGACCCTCAT
>JAEEGG010000717.1_pt1 | contig 98358 bp, 77 predicted proteins | sample 9134161 | NCBI WGS metagenome assembly JAEEGG01 (sample SAMN16246543, study PRJNA631951) | gut metagenome | biome: gut microbiome; feature: rumen; material: CR-attached | host: Bos | place: Iran: Karaj | collected 2018-10
TGGATGATGAAATATGATATTGGCGAAGATTTTGAGATAGAATCAATAGGTGGAGAATGTTACAAATTGGGAATCATTGAAGATGTAGACCATCCTGAAAACATAACGCCTTTGTTGGACAAAGGCGTTGGAAGTAATCAAATAATGATTCTACTGTTACAGCTGGCAACAATTATGCACAAGAACAGAGGTGCTTCTGTTCCTCCTATGGTGATTATAGAAGAACCTGAGCAGAATCTTCATCCAAAGTTGCAAAGTTGTTTGGCAGATCTTTTTAGAGAGGTCTATCTGTATCCTCTAAAACAAAACAAGAATAGTCGGGGAATATCTTTCATTATAGAGACTCATTCTGAGTATTTGGTCAGGAAGTCTCAGGTACTTGTGGCAAAGAGGGAACAAACAGATGCCAATCCTTTTACTGTTTTCTATATGGAAAAAGGAAAAGAGCCTCGTGAGATTCGCTACCAAGATAGTGGCGTGTTTTATGATGATTTTGGAGAAGGCTTTTATGACGAAGCCATATCATTAACAGAAGAAATAGTTTAGGTTATGAAACTTTACATAGATTTGGAGAACTTGAAATCTTTGGCTAATAACCAAGATGGTGAAATATTGAAACTCATCAGGGAGAACTTCGATGTGTTCTATACTTTTGATGGAGGAGAAATAAAGAAAGAAAAGCGACAAAAAATAGTAAAGATTGAAAATTGGCAAAAGAACTTGTCTTCTGGTAGAATGGGAAAGGGTGTTTGCTATGAATCAGAATTACCTTTTTTTAGCGAGAATGATAATGGTACACTACACCCAAAAGACGAACTTCAATCAGTATTTTTGGTAAATAATGAATTTTATATACCTAATGGACTTATTACATCAAGGAGTTGTAGCGGAATTGACGCATTAAGGAATCTGTTGATTGAAAACAAATGCATTCCTGCCAAGTTTTATTATACTCGTCCCGAAAAAGATAAGGAGATTCAGAAGTGGGAAATTGTATCAAAAAATGTCTCTCCATGTACTGATATTATCATTAACGACTTGTACATGTTTGCGCAACGTGATTTTGAGTATGAAAGCAACTCTTACAAACTAATCGAAGAATTATGTAAGAAATCAAAAGGTCTACGATTAAATATAGTAATTGTTACCCTAATGTGTCACAACATGAACGAAAAGAAAAAACAAAAAGACGGAACTTACAAAGACACATCTGTTGAATATAAAATATCAATACCTTCAATAACAAGGAATCTAAAGAGAATCACAAGTGAAATCACTGGCTATGAAGCAAACATTACCATTGTTGCCCGACAGAATGATCCAAGAAATAAGCGAATACATGACAGGGCAATATTTACGAATTACAAATTGTTTCTTAGTGGAGATTCTTTCAAATATTATCGGGACAAAACATATGACAGTTCAATATCAACCGAATTCATAAGCCGAGGAATATGGTTTGGCGTTTGTTCTTTATTTGATGATGAGCATAATAAGATTGCTAAGAGATTCCTTGATGACATTCAAGAGATAATAGATGAATCACGCACACTTCAAATAAATCCAATTTTTGGGGATGGAGAGTCTAATTTCTTAACAAACCTGAAGTAAGAATGATATTAGGCAACTTTGTAGATTGATATGTAAAAATGAAAGATCTATAAATTGTTCCAATCAACGAACATTGAGTTCGCTGTCTGTTTTTATCTTTGCATCGTGAAATAAAACGAAAGCAAGATGAAGAACAAAAAGAGCGTAAATGTGGAAATGTACAGAGTGGTGGGCGATTTGAATCCGTTCGTCAAGGTGGGCTTTGTGGATAAGGATGCAGAAGAGCATACAGGGTTAATGATGCTGGACTCTGGAAGTAATGTGAACTTACTTTCATGCGAGGCAGACAGATATATTGGCAACATGTGCAGGCATGACGACGCAGAGCTGGAGATAACAGATAGTGTTGGCGAGACAATGATAGCCGACTATGTACACTTCTCGTTTGCTTTTGGCGGGGAGCAGTTTAATGAGAACTTTGGTATTGATAAGGATTGCCACCTTGGGAATGTAGAGGATTTGCCTATCATTGGTCTGTTAGGTAATAAGTTTATGCAGCAGCATGGGCTTGTCATTGACTATAGCGACTTTACTGTGCATACGTCTGATATTTCTCGCACTGGCCTTTGCGCAAGTGAATGTGATTTCATCTTTCCAATGGAGGTAGGTCTGAAGAATTATGGCCTTCCTGTGCTGGCCATTCATCATGACGAAACAGACGCTGCAGTTTTGGCCGATACAGGCAGTTCGGCAAACGTCGTATCAACACAGTGTATCAGCCAGTGCGACTTGAAATGTGAATACAAAGACGAGAACGAAACCTTGAATGGATTGAAAGGGAGTTCTGAGGCGAGATGGGCTAATGTGAGCTTTAATCTGCTGACACTTAGGGAGGACTGTGCGGAAAGCATCCCTTTCCATGACTCCTTTATGGTCATCAACCATCCTGTTGCTGAAGGATATGTCTATAACGATGATGTAAGCCAGCCCATAGAAGGAATGATTGGATCGCCCTTTATGGCCAAACAAGGTTGGACACTCGACTTTGCCCAGAAGGTGATATATAAGCGTAAATGTCAAACCAATTTAATCGGATAAGAAAATGAGTACAGTGAGAATCCCTGCAAAGAAGACAATGGAGCCAGGAATGAGCCTTTTGGACATCGATAACATTTGGGACTATATTGACATGTATGTAGAGGAAGATTCCAAAGTCTCTGAGACTAATATGTGGACAGCATCCTTAGCTTACTTGAATGACGAGTATGATGAAGATGGTGATGACTGGGATGATTGCGATGATGATTCTTGGGGAGATTATGATGGTTCTTATATGGAAGATAATGATTGGGAATCTGACTATCGCGATGCCTTTGAAGATGATCCAGAGGCCACATGGGGAAGAGTTTGGTAAACAATAACGTAAATGAAAAAATATGAATCAGTTTTTCAGCAGTTTGTATTGCAATTTCTTTGAAGATTTGTTCGGTCACAATTTGGCTGTGTATTTGAATAGTCACACTGTGTTTATACAACAGGGCAACATGTTTGTTGCTGCTGCGTTTGTGATGATGTGTGTGACACTATTTGCTACAGTTGTCTACTATTATGTTATCGACAATCCAAAACTGGCTGACTTTCCAGGGTGGCTTATGTTTCTTTGTATTTGCGTCATTGCAAATTTCTTCTCAGGATGGCTGTGGGTAAAAGATATTGGATTAGGATGTTGTTTGGGGTTTGGTATTTCCAATGGTATACTTTCGATACCAATTTTCATCATCTTGTCATTTCTTTGTAAATTGCAAAGTCGTGATAGTTCAAGAATACCACTATAAATATAATTAGATGTTGACGTTTATGAACAATACTATAATGGTTGAGTTGACGATATGAGTAAGAGGGAAAAGACCAGAGGTATATTCCTTGTCTTCTTATGGATAATGTATTGTGCGCAAGCACATTGTAACTCGAGAAAGTCTATTGAGTGTGATTGGCTGTCTATCTCTAATTCAGCACAGAAAATTATTGTACAGGATTACGTCAACGCTCTTGACTCATTTGCACTGGCTATGCCTATCATTGGCGGTGATACGGAATCCACTTGGGCTGCAGATACCGTACATGTGATGGCAAAACGAGTAAAGGAGGGACAGCGGTCTTTCTTGGAGAGTATGGCAGACATATATCTGATGCAAAGCTATATCGCTTACGGAATTTCGTATTTTAATGCGGTTGTTGGTCTTCCACATGATACCCAAAAACTATGCAACTTTGTATTGAAGGACATGCTTGCAAGCAGTGACTCTTTGCATCGGGCGATAATAGCCAATGACTACAAAGGTATTGAGACGTGGAATGAATTAAGATTTGAGTCTATCCTAAATATGCAACTCTTCTATACATTGAACGGCATGAATAACCAGCCGACTTACACAGATCCTGATTTGGGATATAGCGTAAGGTGCGAAATGATTATTGACAGCCTTATAAACAAAGAAGAGCTAACGGATAAGGAGATATTTCAGGCTTCTTGCTTTCTGGAATCCTCCTCGTTTTTCAAGATGATAGTCCCATTGATTATTCTTTTTGATGGAAGTTCTGGACTTGTTACGAAGAACAAGGACTATATCACAGAGGTAGCTCATTATTTTGATGTAAGAACAAATCCTATATTTGATTATTACTACGACGGCAAGGAAATACAGTATCTTAGTGACAAAGACTTTGAGGAATATAATGCTGAAAGCAACGAGATACAAAGCAGACTTGCTGAGGATTGCAACGCAAGAAATACTGGCAATGAAAACTACTATTCCATCAAAATCCCGGCAAATCACGAATAGTTCAAAATAATTGATTAACTTTGCAAACGAAACGAGATATGGCAAACGAAATGATACCAATAAACGAGTCTGAGTACAATGCAATTCTGCGACAGGTTGTCGCAGTTATTTAGGATTCTAAATTTTTCAGATATGAGAACAACGGAAGAGCAATATAAATTGTTGGAAGAACTGCTATCACAGGCTCGCCAGAGAATGAATGCTGGCGAGACGGAGTGGATGGAATTTAAGACCAATATAGGTGAGTCACGATGCAGCATCACTTATGAGGGAGTAGGTAACTACATCTCTGGGCTGTCAAACTCCGCTTGTCTGAAGTACAAGTCACATGGTTATCTCATATTGGGTGTAGAAGATAGCACATGGAATGTGGTTGGCACAAATCTACAGATGCCTACTGCAAAATATGGGAACCAAGACTACGAACTTTGGTTGAGACGTAACTGCTCACCCATCATCCCTTTTGGAATAGAGGAGTTTGAATATAAAGGCAAGCACATCGTTATCTTTGAGATTCAAGCCGCTGTTGGCGAACCAGTGAATTTCAAAGGTGCAGCCTATGTGCGAGTTGGAAGTAATCTGACTAAACTGAAAGATTTCCCAGACTTTGTGCGCCAGATATACAATTCACAAAAGGACTGGAGTGCAGAAATCGTTGAAGGAGCAACGATTGACGATCTTGCCCCCGATGCAGTCCAGAAGGCTCGTGAACTTTATGGGAAGAAGCATGAGAAATTGAAAGAAGAAATGAACTCCTGGGATGATGTGAAGTTCCTTAATAAAGCCAAGATAACGCTAAAGGGCAAGATAACCAATACTGCCATATTGTTGTTAGGACGTTCAGAAAGCGAGTTCCTTATTTCTCCAGCTGTTGCCCGCATCCGTTGGATTTACAAGGATTCAACTGGTAACGAAAGGGATTTCTCTATCGAGACATGCCCATTTGTAATTGCAACGGAAACTATTTACAAGAAGATACGTAACTTTAAGTACCGTTATATGAATCCAGCCTTGCTCTCGCTGGTGCCAGACGAGTTGGACACATACGACCCTTTCATTATCCGTGAGGCTCTGAATAATGCCATTGCTCATCAGGACTATGCATGTCACTGAATGATTAACGTAGTTGAAGAAGAAGACAGGCTCATCTTTAGCAATCTTGGCAGTTTTATTCCTAACAGTATCCGTAGCGTGCTTGAAAACGATGCCCCAGAAGAACACTATAGAAACAAGATGCTTGCTAACGCAATGGTGGAACTGGGACTGGTAGATACAATAGGAAGTGGCATTAGGCGTATGTTCAACAAGCAGCGTGACAGACTCTTCCCAATGCCAGACTATGACTTCAGTGACAACAGGGTAAAAGTGACTATTATAGGCAAGGTGTTGGATTTGGACTATGCTATGATGTTGACAAAGGACAAGACACTTAACTTATTAGAGATAGAGATGCTAAGTCGATTGCAGATGCATCGACAATTGAGTGATGATGAGATTGCTTATCTGAGAAAGCGGAGATTAGTAGAAGGTCGTAAGAATGCACTTTATTTTGCCAAGAGCGTGGCTAAGGCTACAGGGCAAGAGGCAAAATACACAAATGATAAAGGTTTTGACGATAACTATTATAAGGATCTTATCATCAAATCAATCACACAGCATAAGAAGATGGGCAGACCCAAGATAAATGAATTGCTGTGGAATAAGCTACCTGACGCATTAAGTGACAAACAAAAAGAGAATAAAATAACTAATTTATTGGCATCCCTCCGAAGGGCTGGTAAAATTATGCAAGGTGAAAAAAGACAATGGGTTTTGAGACTCTTGTAGCGGCCCTCTCATTACAAGAAGTTTACAAGAAATCTACAAGAAAATTACAAGAATCACTGATAAAAACATGCGGTCTATTTGGTGGATTCAGAAGAAATGATTACCTTTGCACCCGATGATGAGTCATGAAACGGCTGGTGGTTCATCTTCGGGTGCTCATTGATAGCAGTTTATAGCAGAACGTGGAATTGAGAACGGTCTCAAAATCGTAACCCCGAAAATCCTCAATCCCTCAGACTGCCTTTATATAAAGAAATCCTGCAAATTCTTACAAAGTTACAAAAAATCCACTGAGATATTTAATTCTTCAGTGGATTTTTAACTATTGTTGAATATATACGGTTTATGCGATATCAATCTGTCGTGATACCTTAACCTTCTCTTCAACGACCTTGGGGAGTTCGACGGTGAGGACACCGTGCTCGACTTTGGCCTTGATATCCTCCCTCTTCACATCGTCAGGCAGGATCAGCGTCTGTTCAAACTTTGAGTACGAGAACTCACGGCGCAGGTAGCGGGTGTTCTTGTCCTCCTCCTTCTTCTCGTTCTTACTCTCCATCTTGATGATCAGGTTGCCCTCATCATTGATATGTACGTTGAAGTCCTCCTTTTTCATGCCCGGTGCAGCAAGCTCTACGGTGTAGGCTTTGTCGCTTTCTTTCACATTGATAGCGGGAGCCGTGCAATTGGCCTTCGGCATAAAGTCCGTATCAAACAAATCATTGAATACACTGGGAATCCAACTGTTACTTCTCATTACTGGCATCATAATCTTTACCTCCTAATTCTATTTTTAAATTGTTATACATGTTGTCTTTTTTAGTGATTACCTTTCGGCTCTCACCAGACAATATGCAAGTAAAATGCCAGAATAGAAAATAGCGAATATATGATGTCAACTTGACAGAATTGCACGACAGATTGTCAGAGCGGCATCTACAGATGATACATCTGAAACGAGCATGGAACGCTTGCCATTCTGATCGCGGAGAGCACAACGGCGGACGTTCTGAGTAGCGTAGTTAAGTATCTTTCCGAATGCCTCGCTCTGATAATAGGGACTATCGGCATTGCTGACGAAATAGAGGAACATCTTCTGTTGTTTGAGTATGATCTTCTCAATACCCAATTGCTTACCATATACACGAAGCGGAACGACGCGAATGAGTTCTTCTGCCACGTCGGGAATCGCCCCGAAACGGTCAACAAGCCGCTTGCGATATGCCTCCAGATCCTTGTCGAGACGATTGCTGTTGGCGAGGTTGTCGAGTTCACGGTATAGCAGCATGCGTTCAGAGTCGCTGGGGACGTACTTATCGGGGAAGTACATCTCAATATCAGATTCGAGGGCGCAATCGTCAACGAAGGCTATGGAGTCAAGGAGACATGGAGACATGGAGTTCAGGACATTACCTGAAGAACTATTGTCTTGAACTCCTTGAACTCCTTGACTCCTTGTTTCCTCAGAAACTTCGTTTCTCAGTTCGGCCATGGCCTGGTTGAGGATCTTCTGATAGGTTTCGTAGCCGAGGTCGGAGATGAAGCCACTTTGTTCGGAGCCCAGGAGATTGCCAGCACCACGGATGTCGAGGTCCTGCATGGCGATATTAATACCGGAGCCGAGATCAGAGAAGTTCTCAAGGGCTTCGAGACGACGACGCGACTCCACAGGGAGGGCTGCCAGGGGAGGTGCCAGAAGATAACAGAAAGCCTTGCGGTTGCCACGCCCCACACGACCACGCATCTGATGAAGGTCGGAGAGTCCGAAGTTATGGGCACCATTGATGATGATGGTATTGGCATTGGGGATGTCAATGCCATTCTCGACAATCGTTGTGGAAAGCAGCACATCGTAGTCGTAGTTCGAGAAGTCGAGCACAATCTTTTCCAAAGCCTCAGGTTTCATCTGTCCGTGTCCGATTGCCACTCGGGCATCGGGGACATACTTATGGATCATCTCGGCGATATGCGTCAGGTCGCTGATGCGGTTATTGACGAAGTAAACCTGTCCGTTACGGGACATCTCGAAGTTGATGGCATCTGCGATGATCTCCGCACCGAAGGTATGGATCTCCGTCTGGATGGGATAGCGATTGGGAGGCGGCGTCTGGATGACACTGAGGTCACGGGCCCCAACAAGTGAGAACTGGAGGGTTCGCGGTATCGGCGTAGCCGACATCGTCAGGGTATCGACATTCGACTTCATCTGGCGTAGTTTCTCCTTCGTGGAGACGCCAAACTTCTGTTCCTCGTCGATGATGAGCAGGCCGAGATCCTTGAACTTCACGGTCTTACCTATCAGTTTATGCGTACCTATAATAATATCTATCTTTCCGTCGGCCAGTTCTTTCAACAACGCTGTAGTCTGCTTGGCACTGCGAGCCCGAGTCAGATAATCCACACGGACAGGCATGTCTTTCAGACGACTGGAGAACGTACGGAAATGCTGATAAGCCAGAACCGTCGTCGGTACCAGCACAGCCACCTGCTTTCCATCGGTAGCCGCCTTGAAAGCCGCACGCACAGCCACTTCAGTCTTGCCAAAACCAACATCCCCGCACACCAAACGGTCCATCGGACGGGCACTCTCCATGTCAGCCTTCACATCCTGTGTCGCCTTCAACTGGTCGGGTGTATCCTCATAGAGGAAGCTGGCCTCGAGCTCATGCTGCATATAGCTGTCGTGGCTGAAGGCAAATCCTTTCTCACGACGACGCTTAGCATAGAGTTTGATGAGATCACGGGCGATGTCCTTGATATGTTTCTTGGTGCGTTCCTTCAGCCGTTCCCACTGTCCGGTACCCAACGTGGAGAGACGGGGGGCCTCGCCATTGTCCTGCGACTTGTATTTCGATACCTTATATAACGAATGGATGGAGACGTAGATGCTGTCGCCATGCTGATAGAGGATCTTGATCATCTCCTGATACCCGTCCCCTTGTGGCATACGCACCAGGCCACCGAACTTACCGACACCGTGATCCACATGCACCACATAGTCGCCGATCTCAAACTGCTGGATTTCCTTCAGCGTGAGCGCCATCTTTCCACTGCGGGCCTTGTCGCTCTTAAGGTTATACTTATGGAAACGGTCGAATATCTGATGATCGGTGAAGAAGCAGACACGCAGGTCGTCATCGGCAAAGCCTTCGTGGAGGGTCTTCTCAACACCTGTGAAGCAATCTGGGGAGACAGGGAGACAAGGAGACGTGGAGTTCAGGACATTACTTGTCTGCTTGAGGATTTCTTTCAGGCGTTCGTTCTGTTTCTGGCTGTCTGCCAGGATATAGATCTGATAACCCTGTAGCAGATAGTCTTCAAAAGATTTCGTCAACAGGTCGAAGTTCTTATGGAACAGGGGCTGGACGGTGATATTAAAGTGAAGAGTGATAAGTGAAGAGTGATAAGTAGAGGGACGATGACCGAACTCAATGCGACAGAACGACTCGGCATCAGCCATAAACTGTGCGCCGGTGATGAGCTGCGACTCCCTGCGCATCTGCTGCTCAATCTCACGTCGCTCCAACTCCGTTGCCCGCTCTAGTTGTTCCATCTTCGCCTGTGAGGAGAAACCTTCCTGATAGGCACGGTCGATGGCATCACGCACATAGAGATAGTCTTTCGTCACCAGCACGACATCCTTCGGCACGAACGACAGGAAAGGCACCTTATCCTCAGCCACAGAAGCCAGTTCAGGCACAATCTCTATCCTGTCGCGATGCTCCTTCGACAACTGATCCTCCACTTCAAACGTACGGATGGAATCTATGTCATCGCCGAAGAAATCGATACGGTAAGGATATTCGCAACTGAAGGAATAGACGTCAAGAATAGAACCGCGCAAGGCAAATTGTCCTGGCTCATAGACATAATCCACTTCCTTGAAGCCGAAGCTGCGCAGAGTCTTCTCGATGTCTGAGACAGCTATCGTCTGGTCTTTCTCCAATACCAGCGTCTGGGTGTCGAGTGTCTTCTTCGAGACCACCATCTCTGCCAGCGCCTCAGGGTATGTGACGATATAAAGTGAAGAGTGAAGTGTGAGGAGTGAAGAATCTGAGAGGCGGGTGAGCACTTCGGTGCGGAGAATTTCTGAAGCCGGATCGCGCTGGGCATACTTGATGGCACGACGATAACTCGAAGGGAAAAACAGTACATCGCTGCTCCCCATCAACTGCGTCAGGTCGTGGTAGAAATAGCCTGCCGCCTCCGCATCCTGAAGAACAAACAACAGATGAGGGTCGCTCTTCAAGGCCAGGCTACTGAACAGCATCGGGGCGCTGGAGCCCAACAGCCCATCGAGGAAAATCGTCTCATTCCCGCTAAAGCGCCTACCGGTAGCCTTTGATGAAGATTTTCCCAACTCCTTTGCCAGTGCCGACACCTGCGGCAGCTGCGCATATAACTTAACTAATTCTTGTATATTCATTAGAAATTGCGTGCAAAATTACGAATAATTTGAGAAAAACATGCGATTTTCTCAAATTATTCGTATCTTTGCACCATCAAAGCGTAGAAAGATGTACGAAAGCGACAGTATTGTCATCATACCTACCTACAATGAGAAGGAGAATATCGAGAAAATCATCCGTGCGGTATTCGCCCTCGACAAGTGTTTCCATATTCTTATCATAGACGACGGCTCTCCTGACGGGACTGCCGGTATTGTCAAGGTACTGATGGCCAATGAATTTGGCAACCGTCTGTTTATCCATGAACGTAGTGGCAAGTTAGGACTGGGCACCGCCTATATCGCGGGTTTCAAGTGGGCGCTGGAGCACAACTACGAATATATCTTCGAGATGGATGCCGATTTCAGCCATGACCCCAACGACCTGCCACGGCTCTATGCCACCTGTCACGACGAGGGATACGACCTCGCTATCGGCAGCCGCTACGTGTCGGGCGTCAATGTCGTCAACTGGCCCATCGGCAGAGTACTCATGAGTTACTTCGCCTCGAAATACGTCCGCTTCATCACAGGCTTCAATGTACATGACACCACAGCAGGCTTTAAGTGCTACAAACGTCGCGTACTGGAGACCATTGAACTCGACAAGATCCGTTTCAAGGGCTATGCTTTCCAGATTGAGATGAAATACACCGCCTATAAGATTGGCTTTAAGATCAAGGAGGTGAGCGTGATTTTCGTCAATCGCCGTGAAGGCACCAGCAAGATGTCGGGCGGCATCTTCGGAGAGGCGTTCTTCGGTGTGATGAAGCTGCGCTGGGACGGCTGGACGAGGAAATACCCGAGGATAGTTAAGAGTTAAGAGTTAAGAATTAAGAGTTAAGAGTTAAGAATTAAGAGTTAAGAATTAAGAGTTAAGAGTTAAGAGTTAAGAATTAAGAATTAAGAAGTGAAAGTCATTTTAAATATTCTATATAAGGTATATCAGGTATTCATAGCCTTCCCGATATTGGTGATCTGGACGATTATCACGGCGTTGGAGGTTGGTATCGGCACGTCGATTGGTAACGGTCATTTTTGGAGTTACGTTCCTGGTCATTGGTGGGGGAAGATCATTCTCAAGGCTTTCCTGATTCCCGTGAAGGTGGAAGGACGTGAACATCTGGAGAAGAAACAGAGTTACGTGTTCGTCGCCAATCATCAGGGCATCTTCGACATCTTCCTGATTTACGGTCATCTGGGCCGCAACTTCAAGTGGATGATGAAATATTCGTTAGGAAAAATCCCGTTCTTAGGCTATGCCTGTAGGAAGTCACACCAGATCTTCGTAGACAAGCGTGGACCCAAGAAAATCAAGAAGACCTACGATGATGCGCGAGAGATCCTGCAAGAGGGCTACAGTGTGACGGTGTTCCCAGAGGGAGCCCGTACGTTCACAGGCCACATGGGGAAGTTCAGGAAAGGAGCCTTTGCCTTGGCTGATGAGCTGCAGCTGCCCGTTGTTCCGTTGACCATCAACGGCTCGTTTGACGTACTGCCGCGTACCAGAGGTTTTATCAACATCGTTGACTGGCATCCCATGCGACTGACCATCCATGAGCCTATCTATCCCATCGGCAAAGGACCTGACAATGTAGATGCCACCCTGCGCCAGGCATACGACTCTGTGATGTCTGCCTTAGAGCCAAAGTACCAAGGATTCGTAGAAAACCCAGACCAATGATTGCAAGAAACATCCTACTGTTCCTGCTGCTGATAATCCTACCTTATTTATATATAGACCTAAGGTATTTCCACCGGAAGAAGGCTTGGTGGAAACGCGTGCTCTGGTGGATCCCCTGTGTGGCGATGCTGGCCTACGCCGTCTATCTGACGATGGAGCGTGACTTCATCCCAGGCAACGACCGCATTTTCATCCTCTACGGATTCCTGTTCCTCTTAGGACTGATTATCATTCCCCAATGGACATATATCATCTTTTCCTTAACGGGCAGATGTTGTTCCAAGATCGTTCGCATTTGTAGACACAAGACACATCCGGCAAGGAACTACGGCAAGCTGATAGGAGTGATGAGCATCCCCTTGGTATGGTTCACACTTTGCTGGGGCTCTTCTATGGGATTTAATAAGTTCGACATCAACCATACCGAATATACCTCTGCTGACCTGCCAAAGGCATTCGACGGCTATCGGATCGTACTCTTCTCTGATGCCCATGTGGGCAGCTATCTGAAGCATAACGATCAGGTGCTACACCGCGCCATCGACAGTATCAATGCCCAGAATCCCGACATGATCGTGTTTACGGGAGATCTGATGAACATCCAGCCCCAGGAGATCTATCCCCACATGGATATCCTGAGTACGCTGAAGGCGAAGGACGGCATCTACTCTGTCCTCGGCAACCATGACTACGCAGAATACGTTAACTGCGACGAGGCTATCAAGGCAGCCAACTGCAAGGAGATCATCAGTCTGGAACGTCAGCTGGGTTGGCAAGTGCTGCTGAATGAAAACCGTCGGATTGAACATGGCAATGCCCATATCATCCTGGCAGGTATGGAGAACGACGGCGACGGTGAGCACTTCCCGCAGAAAGGTGACATCGACAAGACATTAGATGGCGTAGCCGACGGCGATTTCGTCCTGATGCTGGAACATGACCCTTCAGCCTGGCGCAGGAAGATTATTCCCGACGGCAGGGCACAGCTGACGCTCAGCGGACACACCCATAACATGCAGTTCAACATCTTCGGCTGGTGCCCCATGTCACTGACGGGTAAGGAGTTTAATGGCTGGTATCAGGAAGGGCCAAGAGATGGTAATTCCGGCACTCAGTCGCTATTTGTCACCGCAGGCCTCGGCGGTCTGATTCCCTTCCGCTTTGGTGCTACTGGAGAAATCGTAGTACTCACCTTGAGAGTACCCTAAAAGATCCTGAACTTACAGATTAGCTGCAAGGAACTTCCGGCAGACTTCAACAGGCAGTCCACGACGATGGGCATAGTCGTGCAGCTGGTCTTCGCCAATCTTTCCCACGGCGAAATACCGGGCTTGAGGATGGGAGAACATCAGACCACTCACACTGGCATGAGGCTTCATGGCTCCACTCTCCGTCAGGCGGATGCCAATTTGCTTCATGTTTAAAATGTCATCAAGTACAAAGTTCAGACTCGTATCCGGCAGTGAGGGGTAGCCAACGGCCGGGCGGATACCCTGGAATTTCTCTACCAGCATCTCAGGAATCGACAAATGTTCCTGGGCAGCATAGCCCCAGAACTCTTTCCTGATCTGCTCATGCATCCTTTCTGCAGCAGCCTCTGCAAGACGGTCAGCGAGAAGCTGCATCATCATTTTCTGATAAGGATCGGCATCAAAGTCTGTCTCCATCCCAATATCTACAGAAGTGGCAAAAAGACCTAATTTAGTGGTTAGGGGTGAGAGGTGAGGGGTTAGAGGTGGAACAAAATCTGCAAGACAAAGGTAAGGAGGTTTTCCTTGCTGCTGACGCAGACAAGGTATTCTCTCACCACTACCCCTATAAATAATGATATCATCGCCATCGGCATTGGCATCATAAAGTTCAAAGAGCCCATAGGAATGATACTTCCCTTCCAACTGTTCCAAAAGACGCTCTGCCTCCTGACGCAGACGGTCTTTCTCGGCCTGATCCTTCACCTGCCAGGCAAAGAAGAAATAAGGCCAGTTGATATAAGGCGTCAAGACTGAGATATCGTAGGTGAGTTTCATCTGAATTCTACAGGTTGTCCGATATAGCTGGTGTCTACCCTGCCCTGCTGATAGACAGTATGACCATTGCAGAGTGTCCGTTCCACTCGCCAGAGATACATGTGCCCCTCCATCGGACTCCAGCCACATTTGCTCAGGATCATATCCTTCGTGACGGTCCATCCTACATTCGGACGCACCATCACGATATCAGCCTGATAGCCCTCGCGCAGGAATCCACGGTTACGGACTTCGAAAAGCCGGGCCGGATGATGGCACATCAGTTCCACTAAGCGCTGGATAGTCAACACGCCATGATCAACCAGTTCCAACATCGTGACAAGCGAGAACTGTATCATCGGCATCCCACTGGCTGCCTTTGCACAGCCACCCTCTTTCTGTGAGAGGAGATGGGGCGCATGATCTGTACCTATCACAGCAATCCTGCCATCCAGAAGGGCTTCTCTCAATGCCTCGCGGTCACGTTGGGTCTTGATGGCCGGATTACATTTAATGCGGGTACCAAGACTCGCATAGTCCCTGTCGGAGAAATAGAGATGGCTGACCGTTGCCTCGGCAGTAATCATTGAAGACTGAAGATTGAAGATGGGAGATTGATCTATCAACTCCAACTCTTTGGCCGTCGTCAGATGAGCGATATGCAGACGGGTATGATGTTTCCTTGCCAGTTCAACGGCCAGACGGGTACTCTCATAACACGCCTCCTCGCTTCTGATTTCCGGATGATGGTTCACCTTGGGATCGTCGCCATATTTTTTCTGGGCCTCAACCATATTGCGGTTGATGATATCCGTATCCTCACAATGCGTCATGACAGGCAGACAGTCCGCAGAAGCGAAGATCTTCTCCAATGCCTCACGACGGTCAACCAGCATATTGCCCGTCGAAGAGCCCATGAACAGCTTGATGCCTGGAATACGGTGTATATCCAGTTGGGGGAACAGCGACACATTGTCGTTAGTAGCCCCAAAGAAAAACGAATAGTTCACGTGACTCTTCTGAGCTGCCAAAGCGAATTTCTCATCCAGGGCCTCCAACGTCGTGGTCTGTGGCACCGTGTTCGGCATGTCGAAATAGGTGGTGACGCCACCTGCCGCAGCTGCACGGCTCTCACTGTCGATATCTGCCTTAGCCGTCAGTCCCGGCTCACGGAAATGCACATGATCGTCGATGATACCCGGTAACACGAAACATCCCGAAGCATCAATGACTTCATCAAATGACACTTCGGGAATAATTTTACCTGAAACAATCTCTGCTATTTTACCTTCGCCGACAACAATAGAGCCGTCGAATACCTTATTTTCATTGACGAGGGTACCACCCTTGATCAGTGTTCTCATTTCTGAGGAAGATTGAGTGGCGGCAGCTGCGTCGAGTCAGGAGCTACCGGAGGCTCTGGTGCCGGAGGCGGAGCCCCGGCGGGCTGTCCCGAATCATCCACCAGTCCGTTCTGACGGGCCTGGATTTCCTGAGCCGTCCTATAGTATTCCTTCACGTATGGATCATCCTTGAATTTCTTCGTGGCCTTGCTCATGATATCCTCAATCTGAGGTGTGAGAATCGGGTACTGATAGCCGCCAGTCATCATCATGAAGACACCAGGACCGAGGATATTGTCGAAGTTCTCGACAATGAAATTAGTCACAAGACTGTCTTCCTGCTGTGCCAGACGGGCAGCCTCCACAGAAAGCTGACGGTCGATGCTCTCCTCGTCGATACCATCCAGCAACATCTGACTCTGCTTGTGGCCTAGTTCATTCATCTCATTGCCAAGCTGGTCATGACGGCGGATGAACTGATAGAGCTTCTCATTGAGAGGACTGCCGCTGACACTACGTGTGGTATTGTCGATATGAATTTCAATCTCACCCTTCTCGATGACAACGGGCATCATCAGCGGCTCATCGTCCATATACAGGTTGGCCAGTTTCACGGTGTCGAGCAATCCGGCAAAGCGGAACTTACCATGAACGACATCGCAAGAATCGAGGTTCTTCAATTCCTGATCCTTGACAGTCTTCAAGTAGAGCTTGCTGCCGTCGAGCGAGGATACAGAGGATGAGCCCTGTATCGAATAGGACTCTGCACACGACACAAGCGTGATCATGATTACAAAAGCGTAAACAATCTTGTTCATATATTATTCTTTTCGCGACGCAAATGTACAACGATATATTGAAGTAGAAAAAAAAATTTGCGCATTTTAAAACAATTGCGCAAACTTTTATAGTTTTTTTGCCTCTTTCTTCAGTTCTTGGTCGATTCTGTGGGTAGAATACAGCTGTAAGACCGCAGCAACCAATAATACGACAACCCACTTATTGTACACATATTCTATATATATAATGTGGTCCAGACCGAGAAAATTACCCTGATTAGCAAACATCAGCAATCCTGCCAAAAGGAAGAACACATCGCTGACAATCATGATGCGCCTCAGACGGCGGATGACGAAACTCTGCCCCTCATACCGCTGCAACAGCTGCATCGGCACGAAGGCTATCGCACCCAGGGAATAGACGTAGGGCGCACCCGCCCACCCCAGCAGTATGAGACCGGCACCTGCAGCCATCAACAGGGCACCGAGCAGATAGATGATGGTCTGAAACTTATTCAGTGGTCTCATGGGCTACGATGGATGTAGGCGCACGTTCGTCATCACTGAGGATGAAGATATCCTCATCGTCGGCCTTCATGAAATACCGTTCACGGGCAATCTTCTCAATAGCCTTCGGATTCTTGTCCAGTTCCTTGATCTGAGTCTGATCGCGCTCAAACGCGGCGATATACCGATCCTTCTCTTCAGTCAGTTCCTCAATCTGACGAAGGTTCTGGATATGACGCCAGATACTGTTCTCGTCGAGGAAGCCAACGAGAAGGATACCGATGACCGTGACGACGGCATACTTCAGGAACATCGAGCGCCAGATACGCAATGCATAGATCTTGATGCGAGTTAACACCTTCATATCTTACAAATTTGGTTGCAAAGTTAGCAAAAAAAAGACACAGATGTACAGAGATACGAAGTTTTTTTGTTTTTTTTCATATTATTCCCTATTCTTTTTCAGTGATGTTGGCGAAACGGCCCCAGATGTCGTGGCTGCGGTAGGCATTGCCAGCCCCCTTGGGCACGATAATCGTAGTAGTATAATCGGTGAAGGCACTCTCTTTGACAGTTGGCGGAACCTCGCTTGCCAGGATGAGTTTTTCGGGCACCGTGCCGTTGGCAAACACACCGTCGGCAATTTCTGTCAGTGCTGCAGGCAGGCTCAGTTCGCGCAACGACAGACAGGATTCAAAGGCAGCTTCCTCAATCCGGGTGACGTGTTCCGGAACATCGAGGTGCGTGATGCCTGATTGCCAGAACAGGTTATCGTCGATGTACTCCATCTGTGCCGGCAGATGGCATGTGGTGAGCGAAGGGCAGTCATATAGCAGGGCTGTAGCGAGATGGGACAGATGGTCGGGGAATACCACGTTGCTGAGTTTATGGTTAAATGCCAGAGCGAATGCTCCGATGCTCTGTAGTGTATTTGGCAAGGTGACAGACTCTATACTATTGCATTTTGCAAACGCTGAGTAGCCGATCTCAGTCACCCCCTCGGGGATGATGACATTGGGGCCAAGGGTCTCTGCACACAGGAAAGCGTAATCGTCTATCGTTGTCAATGTAGAGGGGAGTTTGACATCTGTAAGGTTGCTACAATAACTGAAGGCAGAATAGCCGATAGTGGTAAGTCCTTCGGGAAGGTCGATTGTCTCCAGGCTTTCACACCCCCAGAAAGTCCAGCCCTCAATGGTTTTCACACCAGTTGGAATACTGATGGCTTTCAGACTGATGCAATCATCAAAGGCACCCTCGTCGATGAACGTCACGGTCTCGGGAATGTTGATGGTGGTAAGCGTTGCGGCTCTCCTGAAACAGTCCAAGCCGATGGATGTGATCCCCTGGGGAAGTCTGACGTCAGTCACTTCATCACAGTCGACGAAAGCAAATTCCTCAAGCACCGTCACAGGGAAGCTTTGGCGACCATATTCTACGGTCTGTGGTACAGTCACACTGCCTTTCGGCTGTTCATAGCCCTGCCAGGGATAGACATTTTCGTCTTCATCTTCAGGATAGTCGGGATAGCTCGGTGCCACAATCTTGGCCGTTAGCGATTCGTCTATCACAAAGTACAGCGTATTGCCCTCATAGGCATAACTGTATACTTTCCCGTACTCTATAGGTTCTGTTACGTCATTGTTATCGCTAGAACACGATATCAGAACTGTTGTCATTGTCATGGCGCACATCATTATCAGTGCCACCAGAAAGAATTTGTTGGTCTTCATTGTTACCATTGTTAGATAGAGTTTCTAGTTTTGGGAGCAAAGATACGAAAATTTGCCGAAAAGAATGTATTCTGCGCGGAAAATCTTCCAAAATCGCTTTGTTATCTCACCGATTCTATGTATCTTTGCAGAAAATTTTCAATTTTAAGTATGGAATACATCGTATCGGCAAGGAAATACCGTCCGCTGACCTTCGACACCGTCGTAGGCCAGGCGGCACTAACCACCACGCTGAAGAATGCCGTGAAGAGCGGAAAACTGGCTCATGCCTACCTCTTCTGCGGACCTCGTGGTGTGGGAAAGACCACTTGCGCTCGCATCTTCGCCAAAGCCATCAACTGTCAGAACCCGACGGCCGACGGCGAAGCCTGTAACGAGTGTGAGAGCTGTCAGTCATTCAACGAACAACGTTCACTCAACATCTTCGAGCTCGACGCTGCCAGCAACAACTCTGTAGAGCATATCAAGACGCTGATGGAGCAGACGCGCATCCCACCGCAACTCGGCAGATACAAGGTCTTTATCATCGATGAGGTACACATGCTCTCCACGGCGGCCTTCAATGCCTTCCTCAAGACCCTTGAGGAGCCCCCTGCTCACGTCATCTTCATTCTCGCCACGACAGAGAAGCACAAGATCCTGCCCACCATCCTCAGCCGATGCCAGATCTACGACTTCGAACGGATGACTGTCCGTAACACCGTCGACCATCTGAAGCATGTGGCCGAGCAGGAAGGCATCACATACGATGACCAAGCGCTCGCCGTGATTGCCGAGAAAGCTGATGGCGGTATGCGAGACGCCCTCTCCATCTTCGACCAGGCGGCCTCGTTCTGTCAGGGTAACATCACCTATGAGAAGGTGGTAGAAGACTTGAATGTACTCGACTCCAAGAACTATTTCAAGATCATCGACCTTTCTCTTGAGAATAAGGTAAGCGATATCATGGTCCTGCTCAACTCCATCATCAACAAGGGTTTCGACGGCGGACTGCTCATCCAGGGCCTTGCCAAACATGTGCGCAACGTGCTGATGGCAAGAGATCCGCAGACCCTGCCACTGCTCGAAGTGAGCGACCAGCAGCGACAGCTTTATCAGGAGCAGGCCAAGCGCTGTCAGATACCATTCCTCTATCAGGCCCTGCGGCTGATGAACCAGTGCGACATCAACTACCGGCAGTCGAGCAACAAACGGCTGCTCGTAGAGCTCACCCTGATAGAGATTGCCCAGATCACGCAGCCCGATGATGACAGTGCCGGGGCGGGGCGTCGCCCCAGAAGATTAAAATCCCTGTTTAAGAAACTGATGCAACAGCCTCAGCCCAAGCAAGCAGCTCCGCAGGTGGCCGCTGCTGAGCCTGTTGTATCCCAGCCTGTTCAGGCAAGCCTGAAAAGCCAGACTAATCAGACTGCTTCAACTCAGACCGCTTCACCCCAGACCGCTGTCAAGCTGGGGGGCATCGGCTTTTCCTGGAGCAACCTCCGCAATAAGGACAAAGGCAAGAAAATCTCCATGCAGTTCATTCCGGGCACAGTCAACGTCCCCAAGGAACAACAACAGGTCACCAATGCCACATTCTCCCAGACTGACCTCGAACTCCAATGGATGTCGATGTGCAACCGCATGCCACAGGAATATAGCGGCATCGCCACCCGCATGAAGAACATGAACCCCGCCATCACCAGCTTCCCCGCCGTGGAAGTCATCGTCGACAATGAGCTCATCAAGCAGGAGTTGGAGGCTATCCGCAAAAACATTGCCAAGACGCTGAAGATCTATCTCCATAATGATGACATCACGCTCGACATCCGTGTGGCCGAGCAAAAGGAGCGTGTCAAGATCCTGACACGCCGCGAGCAGTTCGAACTGTTGAGCAAAGAAAATCCTGCCGTAGAGAAACTACGACAGGCTTTCAATCTGGAACTGGCCTGATTTCTCAGGTCTTCACCTTATTCTCCAAGAAACCGTTTGATGGCCACCAGACAGGCCTCACTGCTGACTGGTTTGGAAAGGAAGTCATTGCATCCTGCCTCCAAAGCCAGCTGACGGTCGCTGTCAAAGGCATTTGCCGTCAGGGCAATGATGGGAATGTCGGAATTGCTCTTCCTGATCTCACGCGTGGCCTCCAGACCATCCATCACAGGCATCTTGATATCCATCAGCACAAGGTCGATACCACCAGCTGCCACCATGTCGACAGCCTCCTGGCCATTCTTGGCCCTGGCGTATTCATAATGCTTCTTCAAAATGTACGACATCAGAATAAAGTTGCTGTCGTTGTCTTCTGCTACTAAAATCTTTTTCATATCTTTCTATTATCAATTGTCAATAATCAATTCTTCTTCCAGAGCTTGCTCATATCCTCCAGAGTCTTGCCCTTGGTCTCAGGAACGAGGCGCCATACGAACAGGGCTGCAATCACACAGATAATACCATACAAGCCATAGGTGAACCAGTGTCCGAAATCATCACCCTCTGTGAGATGCATGTTGAACATCGGCACGAACGAACTCGAAACGATGAAGTTTGAGATCCACTGGAAGGCCACAGCGATAGCAACGGCTCCACCACGGATGGTGTTGGGGAAAATCTCGGCAATGAGTACCCATGTGATGGGACCCCATGAGAACATAAACGAAGCTGAGTAAACAAGCAGAGAGGCTGCAGTCACCAGTGCGAGACTCTCGTTACCGAAGGTCACAGCCACACCGAAGGCACCCAGTGCCATTCCCAGCGAGCCACAGATAAGCAGCGGTTTGCGGCCCAGCTTCTCCACCGTAAAGACAGCCACGAGCGTGAACGTGATATTGATGATACCCATGAAGACCGTCAACATCATCGGGTCGTCCATACCCATGTCACCGAAGATACGCGGAGCATAATACAGCACGGCGTTGATACCCACGGCCTGCTGGAACACCGACAGCATGATACCTACGAAGATGCAGAGCGCACCATAGGTCATCAGTTTCTCGGTCTTCACCACCATGGTGTCCTTAATGTCCTGCAGAATCTGGGCAGCCTTGGTCTTACCATTAATCTTGGCCAAGATTCCCTCAGCCTTTTTGTCCTGTCCGATGCTCACAAGGTAACGCGGCGTCTCAGGCACGAAACAGATGAGCAGGGCGAAGAGACCTGCTGGCACAGCCTCGCTTCCGAACATATAACGCCAGCCTGTCGTCACCGTCCACTGTGCAGCGGGGTTGATGGCTGCCAAGCCCTTACCCATCTCCTCCACGAGCGGCTGGATATGGTCGCCCAGGATGAAGAAGTTCACGAAGTACACCACGAGCTGACCGAAGATAATGGCAAACTGGTTCCAGCTGACGAGCATACCTCGGATGTTCGAGGGTGCCACCTCACCAATGTACATCGGACAGATTGCCGAGGCCAGACCCACGCCGATACCACCGATTACGCGATAGAAGTTGAACATGATCAATAGTGAGTAGGTAGGTGTACCATACTCAAAGAACATAAACTCGGGATCCATCGAGCCCAGTGCTGAGATAAAGAACAGCAAGCCAGCGATGATGAGCGACTTCTTGCGCCCCAGGTTCGTAGCCAGATAGCCAGAGAGGGCCGATCCGATAATGCAGCCTATGAGGGCTGATGCTGACGTAAAGCCATGCCATCCGTCGGTATAGGCGAAATCCTTGGCTTCCATAAAGAATGCCTGTAATCCCTTTTCTGCTCCGGAGATGACAGCCGTGTCATATCCGAACAACAAGCCGCCAAGCACGGCGACCATCACAATTGAAATAAGGTAGGTTTTACTACCCTGCTCTGTTTGTTGATTCATCACTATTTATTTTTTTTGTTAAGTTTTGCAACCAATGGTTATCAGTCATTCCCCAGGTCTTTAGAAAATCTCTGCAAAAATAACGCTTTTCCTCCAAATAACCAAAAATAATTGGCATTTCTACGATTTTTTTTGATGATTGTTTCCGTAACTCGCTTTTTTTACGTAATTTTGTAGCCAATATAACTCAAAACAGACTCATATGAAAAAGCTGACCACCCTCTTCCTGCTGGCTTTCAGCCTGACGGCGACAGCCCAGACTCACGTCATCGATGTGAACACCCAGAAGCTCGGGGCACCCGTACAGCCCACGATGTACGGCATCTTCTTCGAGGATATCAACTACGCTGCTGACGGCGGACTCTATGCCGAGATGGTGAAGAACCGTTCCTTTGAGTTCCCTCAGCACCTGATGGGCTGGCGCGCCTTCGGCCGTTTCGAGTTGCGCAACGATGGTCCCTTTGAGAACAATCCCTATTACGTGCGCCTCGGCTACTCAGGCCATAGCGACAAGTTCACGGGGCTTGAGAATGAAGGATTCTTCGGTATAGCCGTCAAGGAGGGAGCCACCTATCGTTTCTCTGTCTGGGCCCGCTGCCCGGAAGGTGGCAAGTCAACTCTCGAGGTCAGCCTCGTAGATAACGACACCATGGGCGAAGACCAGCGCTTTGCCAAAGTGAAGGTGAAGATCGAGGGCAGCGAGTGGAAGAAGTACACCGCCACCCTCACCTCGCCCCGCACCGAGGCTAAGGGAGCCCTCCGCATCTTCCTGCGCAGCACTGACAAGGCTCCTATCGCCACCACCGACGTGGAACACATCTCCCTCTTCCCCTCTGACACCTGGAAAGGTCGTGAGAACGGCATGCGCAAGGATCTGGCACAAGCCCTCTATGACATGCATCCCGGCGTATTCCGTTTCCCTGGCGGCTGTATCGTCGAGGGGGTTGACCTCGCTACCCGCTACCAGTGGAAGAACAGTGTAGGTCCCGTCGAGAACCGTAAACTCAACGAGAACCGCTGGCACTATACTTTCGACTATCGCTTCTATCCCGACTATTTCCAGAGCTACGGTCTCGGTTTCTTCGAGTTCTTCCAGCTCTGCGAGGATTTCGGCTCTGAGCCCCTGCCCGTCATCAGCTGCGGACTCTCTTGTCAGTTCCAGAACCCCGACCCCACGAAGCCCGGCGTACATGCAGCCCTCGACGAGCTCGATCCCTATATTCAAGATGCCCTCGATCTCGTGGAGTTCGCCAATGGTCCCGTCGACAGCAAGTGGGGCAAGGTACGTGCCGACATGGGCCACCCCGAACCCTTCAACCTGAAGTTCCTCGCCGTCGGCAATGAGCAGTGGGACTACGACGAAGCCCACGGCGGCTACGGCCCCGTGTTCACAGAGCGCCTGAAGAAGTTCAGTGATGCCCTCCGTGCCAAGTACCCCTACCTGAAGCTCATCGGCACCACAGGCCCCAACTCGGAAGGTTGGGACTTCGACCTGCTGCAGCCCCGCATGAAGGAACTGAAGGTCGATCTCTACGACGAGCACTACTACCGCAATGAAGACTGGTTCCTCTCCCACGGCCTGCGTTACGACAATTACGACCGGAAGGGTCCCCGTGTATTCGCCGGCGAGTATGCCTGCCACGGTAAGAACAAGCACAAGTGGAACCACTACTATACATCCCTGTTGGAAGCAGCTCACATGACAGGTATCGAGCGTAATGCCGACATCGTCCATATGGCCACCTATGCCCCACTCTTCGCCCATGTCGAGGGCTGGCAGTGGCGTCCCGATGCCATCTGGTTCGACAACCTCCGATCCTTTAAGTCCGTCAGCTACTACGTCCAGCAGCTCTTCGCCATGAACAAGGGCACCAACGTGCTTTCACTCACGATGGACAAAAAGCCCGTAGCCGGACAGCTTGGACAAGACGGTCTTTTCGCCTCCTCTGTCTTCGACAAACAAACTGGCGAGGTCATTGTGAAAATTGTCAACACCTCTGATGACGTTCAGCCTGTCAGCATCCAACTACAGGGCATGAAGGGCGTCCACACTGCCAAGACTATCACTCTCAGTCACGACAGCATGGACGATGAGAACACACTTGACGAGCCAGAGAAGATCATTCCCGTAGAGGACACCTGTCAGGTAGATGCTGGCAAGAAAGTCTCCATCCTCCTTGACGACATCCCCGCCAAGACCTTCCGTATCTACAAAATCAAAAAGTAGGACAATATGAAAATCAAGCGCGCAATCTTAGGAACAATGGTGCTCATGACTGCACTGAGCGGACAGGCTCAGGACCAGAAAATGAATGCCTTTATCGACCAGCTGATGGCGAAGATGACGGTCGAGGAAAAATTGGGGCAGATGAACCTGCTGCCAGGCAGCTCGGTGACGACAGGGGCGGAGAAGGACAGCCCGCTGCTGAAGCTCGTGGCTGAGGGGAAGTTGGGCACGGTGCTGAACCTGAAGGGGGTAGACGACATCAGGAAACTACAGGAAACGGCACAGAAGAGCAGGCTGAAGATTCCTGTACTCGTGGGCATGGACGTGATTCACGGCTACGAGACGGTGTTCCCCATCCCGTTAGGCATGTCGTGCAGTTGGGACCTGAAGGCCATTGAGCAGGCTGCGCGCATCGCTGCGAAAGAGGCGACGGCCGACGGTATCTGCTGGACGTACAGTCCGATGGTGGACATTGCTCTGGATGCCCGCTGGGGCCGCATCGCCGAGGGAAGCGGTGAGGACCCCTTCTTAGGAAGTCGCATCGCTGAGGCACTCGTGAGAGGCTATCAAGGCAACTACGGCCCGGAGAACATGATGGCCTGCGTGAAGCACTATGCGCTCTACGGCGGTGCAGAGGCCGGTCGCGACTACAATACGGTGGACATGAGCCACACCCGGATGTACAACCAATTCTTTCCACCCTATGAGGCGGCTGCAAAGGCTGGGGCAGGTTCGGTGATGACCTCGTTCAACATCGTGGACTATATACCCGCCACTGCCAACAAATGGCTCATCGACGGTGTGTTGCGCCAGCAGTGGGGCTGGGACGGATTTGTGGTGACAGACTACGGTTCCATCGGCGAGATCACCCAACACGGACTGGGCGACCTGCAACAGGCCTCGGTACTGGCCCTGAAGGCAGGTACTGACATGGACATGTGCTCGGAAGGTTTCATCAAGACGCTGGAGCAGTCGCTGAAGGAAGGTAAGGTAACCCTGTCAGAGATCGATCAGGCATGCAGACGTATCCTCGAGGCGAAATACAAATTGGGACTCTTCAACGACCCATTCAGGTTCCTCGATCCGAAGCGCCACGAGACAGACATTTACACACTGGAGCACAGGCAGGCTGCGCGCAATCTGGCTGCAGAAAGCTTTGTGCTGCTGAAAAACGAAGGCAACGTGCTGCCGCTGAAAAAAACGGGCAGGATAGCACTCGTAGGACCGATGGCCGACAACCGTGTGAACATGGTGGGCACCTGGTCGCCCACAGCCACCAATGACCGCTACGCCACGTTGAAAGAGGCGATGGAGAAGGCAATGAAGGGCAAAGCTACCGTGAGCTATGCTCAGGGCTGTAACTTCACCAATGACTCGACACTGCAGAAAGACGGTGGATTCTATCGTGCCACACCGTTCAAGGATGCCGGAGAGCTGAAGAGCGAGGCACTACGCATTGCCCGGGAGGCCGACGTGATCGTCTGTGCCATGGGCGAATCGGCCGAGATGAGCGGCGAGTGCAGCAGTCGTGCCACACTGGAGATGTTCGACGCGCAACGGGAACTGCTGGAAGCCCTGCTGACACTGGACAAGCCGATGGTAGTGTTGAACTTCGCCGGACGCCCGACGGTGCTGACGTGGGAGAAAGCTCATGTGCCTGCCATCCTTCAGGTCTGGTTCGGTGGCAGTGAGTCGGGCGATGCCATCTGCGACGTGCTGTTCGGCGACAAAGTGCCCAGCGGCAAGCTCACCACCTCGATGCCACAGGCTACTGGTCAGGAGCCACTCTACTACAACTACCTGCCGACGGGACGACCCGTAGGTGAGGATCGCGAGACATTCTCAAAGTTCGGCAGCAATTATTTCGACGTGCGCAACGATCCGCTCTACCCCTTCGGATTCGGACTAAGCTATACCACCTTCGACTACAGCGACATCAGCCTCGACGGACGGACAGCCTCGGTGACCGTGACCAACACGGGACAACGGGACGGCGACGAGATTGTGCAGCTGTACATCCACGACATGGTGGCGAGCATCACGAGGCCTGTGAAAGAGCTGAAGGGATTTGAGCGCATCCACCTGAAGGCTGGCGAGAGTAAGGTGGTGAAGTTTGAGATAAGGGATGACCTGCTGGGGTTCTACCGTCAGACAGCAGACAAAAAAGACCCCGAATTCGCCATTGAACCGGGCGATTTCGAGGTTATGATCGGGCCAGACAGCAGTCTCAAACATCTGAAGAAGACCGTGCTGACCGTTGAATAGCCCACACTATTCCTGAACTGCTGCGACATCAAGTGAATCGGTGTCGGCAACACTTTGTTCTGCCATGTCAATGTGTTCCATCACCATGGCGATACTATCCTCCGACACGAGGGCAATCGTGTCGCCATCCTCAATGACTTCATAGCGGGTCGGGGGCGCGCCATAACAGGCCACAAACAGCATAGAGGCAGAGCCAATGCCCAGCAAGGTGAGCAGGCGTGTACAGGTCTTGCGGATTAAACGATTTACATTCTTCTTCATCGTCATCAGTATTTAATCATTAATTTGGGTGCAAATATAGGCATTTTATTCCATCCCTCCAAGAAATAAAGGGAAAAAGTGACCGTCTGGGACGAAAGGTCACTTCCCGGCCACGGGGTGACGCCGACGATACTCCCAGAGCTCAAGCGAATTGATAATGTTCTGCCAGAGCACATAACAGCCTGCTCCAACAGAGGCCACAGGGTTGAGATAGGTGTAGGCCACCCAAATTGAGAGGGCCGTATTCTTCTGGAACAGAGCCTGTCCGCCGTTCATCTCATCACCGAGGTGACGGCCGATGCTGCGTCCGATGAGGAAGAGCACAAAGCAAAGGCACAGGCTGCACACGGCAATCATCAGCAGCACGGAGAGACCTGCCGGACTGTGAACGATATTCCTGACGGTGACACCGCTGGTGACACTGAGCTGGGCAGCCCAAAGATAGAACGAGAGATCGGGGATGGAGACGATCCAGGCACAGGTACGCTTGGCATAGTGCTGCATGAACCAGCCCAGTGCCAACGGAGCGATGAGGACCATGGCAAGTTTCTCGAGGATGATAAGGAAGGCCGTCCAGAACGTGAGATGACTGCCCCGCTCGAGCAAGGGGAAAACAGCAGGAATCATCAGTGCCGAGGCAAAAGAAGAGATGACCACGAAAGCCGTCATCGTGTTGATGTTACCCCCAATCTTTGCTGTCACCACTGGGGCTGCGGTGGCTGTGGGACCAATGATACAGGTAAGCACACTCTCCCACAGGATCTTCTGACCAGGACTGGCCTCGACACAGAAGATAATCCACACATTGAGAGCAACGAGCAACACCTGTACCGCCATCACACCGGCATGCCAGCGGTGAGGACGCATCTGGTGGAAATCCACACGGCAGAATGTGGAGAAGAGCGTACAGAATACCATCATGGGAAAGACGGTGTCGACCACGGCACCAAGGGTATCGCCAAGGGCGTCAAGTGGCGGTAACCAATAGAACGTCAGATAGACAATCATACCCACGGCAATGGCCACAGGCAGCGTCCAATCTTTTAAAAACTGCTTCACACTCATCTTACGGATGCAAAGATACAATTATTTTCAAACACTGAGATATGCAGATACGAAGAATTATGATAAAAAAACAAAAAAACTATGTATCTCTGTTTCTCTGTGTTATTTTTTTCGTACCTTTGCACCCAATATGAGCGTAACGGAATTAATTCAACAAGATATATCCAGCAGACAGTTTTCGTTTGAAGTGCTGCCCCCATTGAAGGGGACGGGCACGGAGAAGTTGTTTGCCGACATCGACAAACTCAAAGAGTTTGACCCTGCCTACATCAATATCACCACCCACCACTCAGAGTTCGTCTATCGTGAACTGGAGAACGGACAATTTGAACGTCAGCGCATCCGCAGGCGTCCTGGCACCATTGCCATTGCTGCTGCCATCCAACAGAAGTACGGCATCACCGTACAGCCTCATGTCATCTGTAGCGGGGCCACCATTGAAGACATCGAGTACGAGTTGCTCGACCTGCAGTTCCTCGGCATCAACGACCTGTTGCTGCTCCGTGGAGACAAGGCGAAAGAGGACAGCCGTTTCATCCCTACCCCTGGAGGGCATGCCCATACGACAGATCTGATGCGGCAGGTAAAGCGCTTTAATGAAGGGTTCTTCGCCGATGGCACGCCCATCAAACGACCTGGCAGACCGTTCGACTACGGGGTGGCCTGCTACCCCGAAAAGCATGAGGAAGCCCCAAACCTGGAAATGGACATGCACTATCTGAAGGAGAAACAGGAACTGGGAGCGCAGTATGCTGTCACCCAGCTCTTCTTCGACAACGAGAAATATTTTCAGTTTGTGGAGAAGGCACGTGCGATGGGCATCACCATTCCAATTATCCCAGGCATTAAGCCTTTCGCCAAGCTGAGTCAGTTAACCATCGTGCCAAAGACGTTCCACTGCGACATACCAGAGCCACTGGCCAAGGAAGTAATGAAGTGCAAGACGGATGAAGATGCGCAGCAGTTGGGTATTGAATGGACTACGGCACAGTGCAAGGAGCTCTACCAGCATGGTGTTCACAATATACATTTCTACACCGTTTCGGCTGTAGACTCGGTGGTGGAGGTTGTAAAACGGCTTCTATAGCTGAGTGTTTAGAGATTACTTTAGGGAAATGGGGTTTGAAGAGGTAATAGGACAACAGGAGACGCAGGAGCGGCTGATGCAGATGGTCAAGGAAGACCGTCTGCCGCATGCCATGATGCTCTGCGGACCCCAGGGAAGCGGCAAGAAGGCGCTGGCCATTGCCTTTGCCTGCTATCTGCTCGAGCAGCCTACTGCCTACGGTCAATTGCCAACAGCCAGTACTAAGGCCATGCTGCAGAAGTTGGAACACCCTGACCTGCACTTCACCTACCCTACTATCAAACTGCCTTCGATGAGCACCGAGCATACACCCGTGAGCGACGACTTTGCCAAAGAATGGCACGAGCTGCTGAAAGAAGGGCCTTACTTCTCTATGGACGAATGGATGCAGGCCATGGGCGGCGAGAACCAGCAGGCCGTGATCACGGTGGGTGAGAGCGACGAGCTGGTAAGGAAACTCTCGCTGAAGTCGAGCCAGGGGGGCTATAAAGTGAGCATCATCTGGCTGCCGGAGCGTATGAACATCGCCTGCGCCAACAAACTGCTGAAACTCATCGAGGAACCTCCTCAGCAGACTGTCTTCATCTTGGTAAGCGAGGAGCCCGACAAGCTGTTGGAGACCATCCGAAGCCGTGTTCAGCGCATCGATATCCGGAAAACGGACAACGAGGATATCAGAAAGGCTCTTGTGGAACGGAGAGGCATCAGTGAGGAGGCAGCCCTGCGCATCAGCCGACTGGCCAACGGTAACTGGCTGAAGGCCATGGAGGAGCTCCAGACTGGCTCAGAGAATGAAATGTTCCTCGACATGTTTATCATGCTCATGCGTCTGGCCTACCAGCGGAAGATCAAGGACCTGCGTAAGTGGAGCGAGCAGATGGCTGCCATGGGGCGAGAAAAGCAGAAGCGATGGCTCAACTACTTTCTCCGCATGACCCGCGAGAACTTCATGTACAACTTCCACGACGAGCAACTCTGCTACATGACCCAGAAGGAGGAGGACTTCGCCAAGAACTTCGCACGATTTGTGAACGAGGCCAATATTCTGCCCATCAACAGTCTGGCTAACCTTGCCGTGCGCGATATCGGGCAGAATGCCAACGCGAAGATCGTGTTCTTCGACTTCGCCCTGCAAATGATTGTACTGCTGCTGCAAAAATAAATCGTAAATTCGTAAATCGTAAATATCTATATGGAGAAAACGAAAGAACATATTGTGAAAGTAGGATGTGATAGGGGACTGTGCCATCAGGCCGTAGGCCGACAGGACCGACAGTTGAACACCTACGACTGGCTCGCTGACGTGCCAGGCAACCAAGATACTACAGACCTCGTGGAGGTGCAGTTCAAGCATACCCGTAAGGGCTACTACCATAATGTGAACAAACTGGACCTGAAGAAAGGCGACGTGGTTGCCGTAGAAGCCAGTCCTGGACACGATATCGGCGTGGTCACGCTGACAGGACGTTTGGTCAAGCTCCAACTGAAAAAAGCCAATCTAAAATCGGCAGACGCCATCAAGCGCATCTACCGTATTGCCCGTGAGACCGACATGCAGAAGTTCCGTGAGGCAAAGGCCAGAGAGCACAGCACGATGATCGAGAGCCGGAAAATTGCCAAGGGTCTGGGACTCGACATGAAGATCGGCGACGTGGAGTATCAGGGCGATGGCAACAAGGCTATCTTCTACTACATCGCCGATGAGCGCGTGGACTTCCGTCAGCTCATCAAGGATCTGGCTGCCGCCTTCCACGTGCGCATTGAGATGAAACAGATCGGTGCCCGTCAGGAGGCAGGACGCATCGGAGGTACTGGTCCCTGCGGTAGGGAGCTATGCTGTGCCACGTGGATGAAGAACTTCGTCAGTGTGGGTACCAATGCAGCCCGTTTCCAGGACATCTCCCTGAACCCCCAGAAGCTAGCTGGCATGTGTGCCAAGCTGAAGTGCTGCCTGAACTACGAGGTGGACGACTATGTGGAGGCCAGCAAGCAGCTGCCCGGCAAGGATGTGATACTACAGACGCAGGATGCCGACTACCATCTGTTCAAGAGCGACATCCTTGCTGGTCTGGTGTACTACTCCACCGACAAGAACATCGCGGCCAACCTCACATCCATCACGGCTCAGCGGGCAAGGGATATTATCGAAATGAACCGCAGGGGAGAGAAACCGCTGACGCTTCAGGACGACGGTCACAAGAAGGAGGAAAGTAAGCAGAGCGTCGACCTTGCTGGCGGTGACATCAGCCGCTTCGACAAGTCGAAGAAGAAGAAAAAGAAGAAGCCGAGTCACAAGGGCGGCGGCAACAACAGCAATAAAAAGAATGCGGAATGAGATCCTGGGCCTGCTCATGGTGGCAGTACTTTTGACAGCCTGCAACCATGGGACGGTCTATCATCACTATGAACATGTGCCTAACGGCGGATGGGAGACGAACGACACACTGTCGTTCGAGATTGGTCCTTTGCTGGAAGCCGGTACCTATCAGGAGAAGCTGGAACTGAGGATCGATGAATTCTACCCTTTCCTCGGTCTCAGCCTGAAAGTGGAGCAGACCATTTTCCCGAGAGGTGAGCGATACTTCCAGACACTGAGCTGTGACCTGATTGAGAAAAACGGTGCCTACAAGGGCAACGGCATCAGCTTCTACCAGTACGGCTTTGACCTGAACGACCTGCATCTGGAGAAGGGCGACTCCATACACATCATCGTGAGGCACAACATGAAACGTGAAATCATGCCAGGCGTCACCGATATCGGGATATTGCTGAAGAAAATAAGATGATCAGGAACGGATAAGATTCCTGCCTGCATCGATGCGTAGGAAGATGAAAAGCAGGAACGTGAAGCCCCACAGCGACGATCCGCCATAGCTGAAGAAAGGCAGAGGAATGCCGATGACTGGTGTCAGACCTAAGACCATTCCCACATTGATAAACACATGGAACAGGAAGATACTTAGCACACAATAGCCATAGACACGTCCGAAGCGGTAGGGTTGCCGCTCCGACAGATGAATGAGCCGAAGAATCAACGCCAGGAAAAGCAGTAGCACACCCGCAGAACCAAGGAAGCCCTCCTCCTCGCCTACCGTACAGAATATGAAGTCGGTATCCTGCTCAGGCACGTACTTCAGCTTCGTCTGCGTACCGTTCAGGAAACCTTTTCCCTCCAGCCCCCCCGAGCCGATGGCAATCTCACTCTGATGCACGTTATAGCCGGCTCCCTTCAGGTCTTCCTCCAAACCCAGCAGCACGTTGATGCGTACACGCTGGTGACTCTCCAACACATGGTTGAGCGCATAGTCGGCCATATTGAAAAACACGATGGAACCCAGGGCAAATGCCGTGATCCAAAGATAATTCATCAGACGAGTAGACAAGTATTTCCACATCAGACTACCCAAGAGAAAGGCACAGAGCACAAACTGCACATAAACCACGTTAAAGGGAATGACATAGAGTGCAAACAGCAGCGATAGCAGAGAGACACCCACCGTGATCTGGATCAGACGGAGTGAGAAACGCCTGTCCTTGCAGTAGACATAGACCAGTGCGACGGAAAACAACTGTATCAGCAGGAGCACGGAGAACTTTCCCACCGAGGTGGGTGTATAGAGCAGCATCGTATCGGCAAAGCGGATACCCACCACGAAGTAAATCACCATCGCCACACCCGTGAAGAGGATACTGCCAGGCATGCCCTCACGGTAGAACATCAGGAAAAACGAGCAATAGACCAATGCAGAACCCGTCTCACGCTGCAGGATAATGAAGAGCATCGGCAGCAGCACGATGGCGAACGTGGCGAGAAAGTGTTTCCACTGATGGATATTATAGCCGTAAGTGCTCATGAACTTCGCCAGGGCGAGGGCCGTAGCAAACTTTGCAAACTCGGCTGGCTGCACCCGCAGAGGGCCCAATACCAGCCAGGATCTCGAGCCCTTGATGCTGTGGGGATTGAAGATCGTGGCAAAGAGCAGCACCAACATCACGCCAAAGATGATATAGGCGAACATATCGAGGTAGCGGTCATCGAGCAGCAGGATGAAGAAGCCCAGCACGATGGAGGTGCCTATCCAGATGATCTGCATACCGGAGCGCGTGCTCAGACTGAAGATATCTGTGTCGCCGTAGGTATAGCTGGCACCACAGACACTGACCCACCCGAACGTGAGCAGGGCAAGGTAGAGGATAATTGTCCACCAGTCGAGAGAGCGGATCACGCCCTTTTGTTTACCTGTCTGTTGTACCATAAGCAATCCGTCGTTCCTGGAATTCCTGTGCCTTCTTCTCCGAGGCCTCAGAGAGTTTCCCGTTGATATACTGTTCCATGATCAGCCCGCCAAAAGGCACACCGTAAGTGGCACCCCAACCGCCGTTCTCCACATAGACCGCCACGGCGATCTTCGGGTTGTCCATCGGTGCAAAACCCATGAACACCGAGTGGTCGTGTCCGCGGTTTTGGGCCGTACCCGTCTTACCGCAGGCCATGAAGTCGTACTTGGCCAGAGCTTTGCAGGTGCCTCCGAGCGCCGAGGCGCGCATGCCCTGCACCACATAGTCGTAAGCCTCACGCGAGGCTTTCGTATAATGTTTGCGGGTAAAGAGCGTGTCGAGGGATTCACCTTGTACTTTCCTCACCACGTGGGGCACATAGTAATACCCCCTGTTGGCGATAGTGGCACCCAGATTGGCAATCTGCAAGGGCGTCAGCAGCACCTCACCCTGTCCGATGGAAATGGAAATGATGGTCAGACCGTTCCATGAGCCCTTATAGGCCTTGTCGTAGAACTGTGCATTGGGAATCAGGCCCCGCTTCTCACCGGGGAGGTCAATGCCCAGCTTATAGCCGAAGCCCATGCTTACCATATAGTCGCGCCAGACGTTCATCGCGTTCTGCACAGTGCCATACTTTTCCTTGTGGGTATTAAGCATGTGATAGAGTCCCCAGCAGAAGAAACCGTTACATGATGTACTCAGCGCAGGCACCAGAGGCAATGGGGCTGCATGGCCGTGACAGCCCACATGAAGGCCCTTGAAATTGAAGCCGTGGGCACAGGGATATGGTGTTGACGGGGTGATGATACCCTCCGTCAGGAAGGTCAGGCCCTGTGAGGTCTTGAACGTAGAACCAGGGGGGTAGAGTCCCATGATACTGCGGTTAAGCAGCGGTTTCCACACATCCTGGCTTAACAGGCGGTGATTCTTGCTGCGCTGGCGCCCTACCATCATACGGGGATCATAGCCGGGCGATGATACCATGCAGAGCACTTCACCAGTAGAGGGCTCGATGGCTACGATACTGCCTATCTTGCCTTCCATGAGTCTCTCACCCAACAGCTGAAGGTCGGCATCGATACCTAATGTCAGGTTCTTACCAGGCTGTGCCCTGCGGTCAAGCTCACCATTACGGTAACGACCTTGAATACGTCCATGGGCATCGCGCAACAGAATCTGGATACCTTTCTCCCCACGGAGCTGCTTCTCGTAGGAGCGCTCGACACCCAGCTTACCGATATAGTCGCCTGGCTGGTAGTAGTCGTCTTCGTCGATGTCGCCCTGCGACACCTCAGCCACATCGCCCAACACATGGGCTGCCATATTATACTGATACTGACGGACGCTGCGTTTCTGCACGTAGAAACCGGGGAAACGGAACAGTTTCTCCTGAAACACGCTGAAATCCTTGTCAGAAAGCTGGCTGAGAAAGAGCTGCTGTGTAAAGGGAGAATAGCCAGGATTCTTATTACGGTCACGCATGGTATCCATACGTTTGTCGAACTCTTCCCGCGTGATGCCCAGGGCCTGGCAGAACTCCAAGGTGTCGAGCCGCCCCTTGGCCTCGTTGATCACCACCATGATGTCGTAGGAGGGCTGGTTATAGACCAACAGCTTGCCACGACGGTCGGTGATGATGCCGCGAGAAGGATATTCTATCTTTTTCAGAAAGGCGTTCGAGTCGGCGCTCTTCTTGTAGTCATCGCTCGTAATCTGGAGCATGAACAACCGGATGATATAGATGGCCACAATCAATATTGCCACCCCGGCAATGACATATTTGCGATACTCAAGATCGTAGTCTTTCACTTCGAACGGATACTTTCAATTGCGAAAATCAGAACCAACGTCAGGACAGCACTGGCAATGGCACGCTCCAGCCACAGCAGCCAGTTGAAGAAGCTGAAAGCCTCAAGGGCGAAGAACAACAGACAATAGACCACCGTCAGCACGGCACTGAGCACAAGGAACTTGGTAAAGCCCAGCGTACGGACTGACGATTCAAGGTCCTCCACAGAGTCACGCGGCACGAGCAGTTCCAGCAGATAGGGCTGGACGAAGGCTATCATCGTCATACAGCCCGCAGCCAGTCCCGGTGTATTGGAGAATATATCTACCAATAGTCCTAGTACAAAACTCCATACCAGAATCATCCACTTTGGCATGTTCCTGTGGAAGGTAATGACAAAATAGACATACAACAACGGTGTGGCCATGTCAAACAGGTGTATATGGTTCAGGATCAGCACCTGAGCCACCAACAAGACAAAGAAGGCAATCAATCGCCTGACAAGATCTATCTTCATATAGCCTACCTGTTCTGTTTCAATTCCATAGAGTCCCTTGCAGCCTGCATCAGAGCGGCACGCTCAGCGATGCTCTTATCGCTGATGACAAATACGTCGCGCACACAGCCGAAGTCTGTGCTCAGACGCACCTTCAGCTTATAGGAGAGACCGTCGCGCGAATTATACACCTGTTCAATCTGCCCCACCAGCACACCTGGCGGAAAGATGGAGGAGAAACCGCTGGTGACTACCCACTCCTTCAGGTTGAACTTCGCATGACGTGGCACATCCTCCACATAGGCCACTGACGGATCGCCGCCATACCAGCGGAGATAGCCGAAATAGTTGCGGTTCCGGATAGAGCAGCTGATACGCGAGGCTGCCGCATTCAGTACGGGGATGATGACGGAATAATGATCGGAAACAAGATAGACCACACCCACGACTCCATTGCCGCAGACTACGCCCATGTCCACTTCCACACCGTCGGCACGTCCCTTGTCAATCGTCATCAGGTTGTTCTCCTTATGGACGGAGTTGTCAACCACCTTGGCGGGTATCAGCTCGTACTGGCTCAGGAACTTCAGTTCGTTGCGTTCCTGCACCGTCGTGTCTTTTGTCAAGTCAGTGTAGAGCCGACGGAGCTGGTCTACCTGACGCTCCAGATAGAAATTGCGCAAGGTCAGTTCTTCGTTCACCCGCGACAGCGAGAAATACGAGATCACGTCACTCTCCCACTGGTAGATCTTGCCCGTCACCGCATTCGACGACGAGAGCCATACGCTGCCCTGGTAGCTGTTGTATTGAAACAACAGAAAACCACTGGTCACTTCCAAGAGAATGAAGACAAACCAGTGATGATACTTACGCAGGAAATCCAGCAGGTTGCGCATTTCCGGATTATCTCATGAGGAATGAGAAGCGGTCAAGATTCTTCAGCGCAACGCCAGCACCCTTGGCCACACTGTGGAGGGGATCCTCAGGCACATGGAACTGAATGTGCATCTTGTCCGTGAGACGCTTGTCGAGACCACGCAGCAGAGCACCGCCACCAGCCAGGTAGATACCATTCTTCACAATGTCGGCATAGAGCTCGGGAGGCGTGTTCTCAAGAGCCGAGAGCACGGCGTTCTCAATCTTAGAAACCGTCTTGTCGAGACAATGTGCAATCTCCTGATAGCAGACAGGCACTTCCATCGGCAGGGCCGTGATACGGTTAGGTCCGTGTACGACGAAGTCCTCAGGAGCCTCCTCGCCCAGGTCGGTGAGGGCAGAGCCCACATTGATTTTGATACGCTCAGCCATTCGTTCGCTGACCTTCACATTATGCTGGCGGAACATATATTCCTGAATATCTGCCGTCAGGTCGTCACCGGCCGTACGGATGGAGTTGTTGCTGACGATACCACCCAGTGAGATCACGGCAATCTCAGTGCTACCGCCACCGATGTCCACAATCATGTTACCCTCGGGAGCCTCAACGTCGATGCCAATACCGATAGCGGCGGCCATCGGCTCGAAAATCAGATACACGTCACGACCGTCGGCATGCTCCGCAGAATCACGCACGGCACGGAGCTCCACCTCAGTAGAGCCAGAGGGGACACCAATGACCATGCGCAGGGAGGGCGAGAACAGACGGCTGCCAGTATGCACCATCTTAATCAGTCCGCGCATCATCTGCTCACAGGCAGAGAAGTCGGCTATCACACCATCGCGCAACGGACGGATCGTGCGGATATTCTCATGTGTCTTCTCATACATCATCTTCGCCTCGTTACCGACGGCAATCATCTTATCAGTACGGCGATCCAAAGCAACGACCGACGGCTCATCGACCACAATCTTGTCATCACTGACAATGATGGTATTAGCCGTTCCCAGGTCCATTGCTATCTCCTGGACAAAACTTAAAAATCCCATATAATCTCTTAATTCTTAACTCTTAATTCTTAACTCCTCTCAAACCATGCGTTGATGGCAGTATCGTAATGCGAGCTCACGCCAAAGGCACGGGCAGCCAGCATACGACGCTGTGCCTTGGTGGTCTCTGCACCCTGCTTGTTCAGGATATCGAGCAGCACGCCATACTCGGCCTTGCTCGGCACGATCACCACATCTTTGAAGTTCTTTGCTCCTGCACGGATCAGTGAGATGCCGCCGATATCAATCTTCTCGATGATATCTTCCTCTGAGGCACCACTGGCCACAGTCTGCTCAAACGGGTAAAGGTCTACAATCACCAAGTCAATCTCAGGAATCTCATACTGTTTCATCTGCTCAAGGTCGCCCTCGTTGTCACGACGGCCCAGGATACCTCCGAACACCTTCGGATGCAGGGTCTTCACGCGCCCGCCAAGGATGGAAGGATAAGTCGTCACTTCCTCCACCTTCTGGCACTCATAGCCCAGCGACTCAATAAATTTCTGCGTACCACCTGTCGACAAGAACTTCACGCCCTCCTCATGCAATTTTTTGAGCAGTTCGTCAAGCCCGTCTTTGTGGAATACCGACACCAAAGCGGTCTTAATCTTCTTAGTTTCAGCCATTTCTATGATCTTATAACGTTATAACAAATGCATTTGGGCTGCAAAGATACAAAAAGAAAACGGATTAATCTTCATTTTCACAAAGAAAAATTTGATTAATCCGTGTTAAAGTGACGTTTGTCAATTCTAATCCAGATGGAACACCTCCTGAATAGGCACGGTCACAGGCGAATTATCAGGATTCACCTCCATGATGTCAGCCATCATGTCCCACCATTTCTGCGTGATGGGGTCTACGTTTTCGGTGTCCTGCGAGTTGCCCTCGCCCGAACACTCCTGGTAGCCAAACAGGATGTTGGTCTCCTTGTCCCAATAGATGCTGTAGTTGCTCACTCCACCGTCCTTGATCATCTTCACCAGTTCTGGCCAGATGGCGGCATGACGCTTCTCGTACTCTTTCTCACAACCTGGTTTCAGGTACATCTTAAATGCAAATCTCTTCATAATGCTCAATTTTCAATTATCAATAGTTCATTATTATTCAATTGCCGTCGGGTTTGGTGGTATCGCGTTTCTCGGCAGGATACCAGACGAAAGCCTCCGGATCGTCAGGATGCTTCGGGTCGAAGTCCTGCCAGTCAGGACGCAGTTGCTCCGCCAGGGGCGATGCTTGCTGTTTCAGCCCCATCACCACCATCTTCGCCACCTCGTAGGCCCCATAGGGGTTGAAGTGTGTGTTGTCCTCCAGTGCTTTTTCCTGACCAGGGAAGGTGTTTGCGGGATAATGCACCAGTGCTCTCTTACTGCCCTCGAAGCCCAGGGTCTCGAAGAAATCGCGCGTCATATCATGTATTTCTATCACGGGTACGCCTTCCCTTCTGGCCACCTCACGCATGGCATCGGGATAGTCACCGTGGGTCTCCTGGATCTTCGTATGGGTGGCATCGTCGAACCGGCGACGCTGCGTTGGCGTGATGAAGATCAGGTTGCCGCCAGCCTCTCTCACACGATCGATGAAAATCTTCAACTGATACGGGAAATGATACCATGCCCCGTCGCCCGGCTGATGCTCCTTCTGGTCGTTATGGCCAAACTCACACACCACGTAGTCGCCCTTCTTCATCATCGACAGCACCTTGTCGAGTCTGTGGCCGTTGATGAACGTTCGCGCCGTCAGACCGCTCTCGGCGTGGTTCGAAATCGCCACTTTGTCAGTAAACCAACGGGGGATCATCTGTCCCCACGAAGCCCAGGGCTCCAGCTCCTGATCCACCACCGTCGAATTGCCACAGAGGAAAACGGTGGTAGCCGTCGTATCAGGCTCTACCCGAATGGATTTCACGGCAGGAGCCTTCCCATTGAACTCCAGCGTCAGCAGGTCATCCCAGTTCAGATAGTCGTGCTCACGGGGTTTGAGCGACACTCGCTTCCCGCCCTCCATCTCCGGCGAACGTTTATTCACGATAAAGCTGTAAGTTTCAAACTCTCCCTTCTTCGTGCTGCAGCTCTCCACCATCAACCGTCTCGACTCAGCCCTCACGACCGTGTGCCCGGCTTTCTTCTTCGAGCCCAGCGTCACCGTTACCTTATAGTTCCCGTCGCTCAAGGGCACCGAAAAATAGAACGGTTTGTCGCTCACCTTATTAATTATAGTATCCACCACCTCTCTCCTGACAGTGTAGTCAGCCAACGACGAATGGCTCGCCTTCAAGCCATCCATCACGCTCCTGGCATTCATCTGGGCACCGAGCTTCGAGGTGTGCGTATGGTCGTGGTTAAAGTATTTCGAGGCATTGGCCTTGCTCGTAGCCTCGTCATGCGACGCAAACTGCCTGTCCAGAAAATCTGCACTGATGTTATGCACGTCCACGAATTCCACACCCGTCTCATCCACGACTTCACGGTACCACTTGCCGTAGCTGTCATTCCTGCGCTCAATCCTGCCATCAGGCCATTCGTTGCGTGGCGTCAGCGACAAGAGGATGGGCGTAGCCCCCTTCTCCCGCGTATCGTCGATCATCTTCTTCAGATACCAGCCGAAGCTGTACACCAGCTCATACCGGCCGTCGGGCATCAGGTAGACGTGGCTCGTATCAGCCGTACAGGCGATGGAGGCACGTCCTTTTTTGTCAGTGATGTCGCCTATGTCGTTATGTCCGAACTGTATCAGCACATAGTCGCCAGGCCGTAGCGAGTTGTACACTTTTTCCCAGCGTCCCTCTCGCAGATAGCTTCTGGTAGAGCGTCCGGCCATGGCGGCATTCACCCACGTGATCTTCGCTGGGTCGAATATCTGCGCGGCCTGCGAGCCCCAGCCCCACATGCTGTCTTCGTCCTTGTCCGTGTTCTTCACCGTCGAGTCGCCTGTGATGAACACCACGGGCTTGCCGTCCTGTCGCTCTATCTGGTAGACTGGCAGTTCCACGCCCTGCATCATCGCCTTCAGGGGTATCAGTTGCGGATCTTTCGAGTAATAGATACCCTCGGCTGCCGAGCGTGCGTTCAGCTCCGCCCCCCATTTCGAGGTGTGGATCTTGTCGCCATAGAAATGGTAGTTCCTTTTCCAAGGACTATAGCTGTCGAGTTTGGCGCCCGACAGTTCATTGAGGTCGACGAAGGGCACACCCTCTTTCTCTGCCACGTAAGCCGCCCACTGGGTCTGGGGCTTACGGATAATCTTCCCCCACTCGTCGTAGGCATTCCTCGGTGTAAGCGACATTAGGATGGGATGGGCACCCTTGGCCCGAATGTCAGAGATGTATCGGCGCAGGTAGGTGCCGTAGCTGTAGACGGTGTCGTTCTGCTGCTTACGCTCGTTGAAGCCGACCACCATCGTGTCTGGGTCAACGCCAGGAATCACCCCACGGGCCCTCTTCTGGTCGAAGAAGTCGGCTGTATCATTATGGCCTATGCTCACGACGACCCAGTCGCCCGGCTTCAGGGCATTCCGCACGGCAGGCCACAGATCGGTATAGAACGTTCGCGTCGACATGCCTCCCAAGGCCTGGTTCTCCACCGTTATCCTGCGCCCGTCGAAATACTGGTTGGCATAGTAGCCCCATCCCCATTGTCCGTTATTCCCGTTACCCATCGTGCCGTTGCGCATGGTGGAGTTGCCGATCAGGAACAATACGGGATGATCTCCCTGACGCGTCGAGCCGGGCTGGGGACGGTTCATCAGCGCCTTGGCTATCGAGTCGGGCGTGTTGTCGATCACCTTCTCTTCCCCTGGAATGGGCAGGTTGTCGAACCGCTGCGCGCCCATGGTCATCACCAAGCCACTCAGAGCCATTATCATGAGATGTCGTTTCATATCGCTGTCATTTGAAAACCTCTGCAAAGTTACCGCTTTCCGCAGAATGCAGGCTTTATTTTTTGATAAAACTCCTATAATATTTGGAAGTACACAATAGGGACGGTTCCTACTGTGTTATACTTTATTCAAATGATAGTTTCTGGGCCTGTTCGAACAGTTTCTTGGCGACAGCCATGTTGCCAGATTGGTAACCGTTCAGCAAGTCGAATATCCTGCAGATTCCTGCCGGCCCGCCACCCTGCTTCAGCACATAGACATAGCAGAGGTTCTGAATGCCGATGTTCTCCGAGAGGATGTCGAGGTCGGTGGCTCCAAGCTGTGAGACTGCCAGACGGTAGGCATCGTCGCTGTGATCCTCGACAAGACGGTTTACTTCGCCAAGAGTTTCCATGCCCAGGTCCTGAAGCACCCGCAGGTAGGGCATGATCGGCACAGGATACAACTCGGCCTGGTTGATGGCAGCTATGCGCTGGTTCAGACGGTCGAAGGGATGTGCCTCTAAATAGCGGCGGAAGGTCTCAGCATTCAGGTCCACGCTGTCAAGCTGTCCGGAGGCTTCCAGTGCCAGCATCTGACGGCGATAGTCAACCAAGACATTGCGCAGTCGGCTGAACTCCTCGTCCATCAGTTCCAGCATACCGGCCATACGGTTGAACTGTCGCTTATACTCATGTGGAATCTTCACGTCACCCTTATAACCGGTGTCATGGTCGAGCGTACTCCATACGTGTTGCAGGGCTGTGCGCATCTGTATCTCAAAGCGCAGCTCGTTAAGCAACGGCATTTCCGGATCGTCGACGATCGTTTTCGGCAATCGGCAGATATAGTGCAGCGAATTGTAGCCAAAGCTGTCCAAGCGATGCTGTTTGCGCTTATCGACAGAGTTCCGCCTGTCCACGACGAACGCCTCGTTCACGATGGCAGCCACCTTGTCCACATCGGCACTATAGAACGTCACCACACGCAAGCCCACGATGTCGGTTACATCTTCGATCGTTTGGTATTTGCCGCCTTTCAGCTCCAGTTTTCCTGCAAGCGACGTTTCTGTCTTGATGCGGTGTTCCATGGCTGTCACTTTCACGTGCTGGGCATCGAGAGCATGGCGTAGTGCCTCGTCGGCCAGGTGTGACAGACGCTCATAGACAGGTATCCGCTCATGGTACTGCTCCATGAGCATTTCTCCATGCATGTCAAGTTGATAGTCCATCAGGCAGAGGGTTTAGGAGGAAACACTTGATTGATGAGATTTTCAAACTCCCTGTAGGCGAAAGTGTCGCGGAGTTCACTGAGTGCATCTGCCAGTCCCCGGTAGTGCCACTCGTGGTCTTTGGGGTCTTTGGCATGGAAAAGGTTCCACAGGGCATCGCCCTGCTGGGCATAGTCGCGGGCGATGGCCCGCATGTTCGAGAGCTTGTCGCCGAGAGCCACGATCTTGGCATCGTGCGAGGCACGGGCCAGACGGTCGATGGCGGCCTGCTTGCGAGCGTGCCAACTGTCCTCCTCGCTCACACCCTCTGGCATGGTGTCGCTCTCCGAGGCTACAAGCGAGGCGATGCGGTCGCCGAACTCGGTACGGATCTGTTCTACCGTAACGTCGGTGTCCTCTACGGTGTCGTGCAGGGCTGCGGCGGCCAGCAGTTCCTGGTCTTTTGTCATTGTGGCTACTATCTCCACCGCCTCCATTGGGTGGACGATATAAGGAAAGCCCTTGCCTCGGCGCTCAGTCCCGGCATGGGCGCGAACCGCGAACATGATGGCGCGGTCCAACAATGTGGTGTCTAAGGATTTGTTTGCCATAAGTTATTACGAATAATATTGTTTCATCAGTTTATGTACATAGAAGCCGAAGAAAAGTTTCTCGACAAAGTTGGGCTTCTGGAAGACGGTGCGGAGGACGACGTCAAGAGCGGCGAAGCGACCCGCCTGGGCATCGAAGGCGGCGTGGTCGTCCTGTCCGGTGTATTCCTTGGCGAAGGCATTCCAGAAGCGGTGGAACTGCTCCAGGGTCATGTGGAAGATGTCCTGCACCTGCTTCATTGGAGCGTAGATGTGGCAGATAAGGAAAAGGTGGCCGATGTCGAACATAGGTTCGCCATACCCAAAGCGATCCAGGTCAATCCAATAGTAATCCGCTCCTGCCTGGATGAGGTTGCCTGTTTGGAAATCGCCATGTACGCAGTGAGCATTCTCAGGGATGGTTTCAATAAAGGCTCGCATCTTCTCTCTGTTCCTCCTACTCACAAAAGTGGCCCGCTCAACGGCCAGTAGTGCCTGAGCCTTCCTGCTGGGGAAGAATTCGGTGTCGCAAGGCTTAGCGAATAGTTCCTTCCCTTTGTGGCACAAGAGACGGGCCATCTCTTCGGTGCGCTCGGGTTCGTCGTGGCAGATGCGTGAGAGGGATTTCTTTCCCTTGATGCGCTGGGAGATGGTGCCGTATGCATCTCCTACCTGTACGATGCGATACATCGCGGGTACAGGAATTCCGAGACTGGCCACAGCCTTGGAAACATCGTATTCGTGCTTGACGGCTTCCCATGTGCTCAAGCGGGCGTTATTCACCTTGAGGATTTCATCCGAATCAGCGGATGTGACATAAGTCTTCCCGTTGCCGCCCTCGCCAATCTGCGTGTAATCGTTCAGATTGACTTTGTCGATATTCTGTATTTCACTCATATACTCAGTCTTGTATAGTCGTCAAATATTTCAATCTTAGCTGTTGCTGTTCTTCTTTCTTGAAGCCCAACTGGTTCTCTATGTACGCGGACAGCGAGCCGTAGCGCTGGTCTATCAGGTCGAGGGTCGACTCGAAGTTCTCGCGGCTCACGCCGACCATGGCGCGGATGAAAGCGATGGCATCCTCTGAGCCGTTATTTCCTTGGACTTTGGCCGTCAATGCTTCCACCTGACGGGCGTAACTCTGGTTGGAGAGGTCGAAGTCTTCGACAATGGTCTCACGGCTGGCACCGAGAGCTGCCAGGAGGAAGGCCGATGCCCATCCGGCACGGTCCTTGCCCTGCGAACAATGCCAGAGCGCACCGCCCTTGGCATTCAACACACCACGAAGAAACATGCCATAGTAATGCTGCGCCGCAGAGTCTGTTACGATGGCTGGATAGAGTTGTCGGGCCATCGTCTGCGCCTTGGGTTCGAAGGCATACTTCATCAGCACGGCCAGCATGTCCCGCGTGTCCATCTTAGTCGTATCTACACGGCTGGAACTGAATCCCTGAATAAAGGTTTTAGGCAATGTGGAAAGGTGGGTGTAGCTCACCCCGTCGATGATACGGTCGGGGGCACCGTTGGCCTCGGCCTCGAAGCGGAAGTCGAACACATCCGTCAGATGGTACTTTCCTTTCAGCATTGCCACGTCGCTGTCGGTAGCCTGAAAGAGGTTGCCGCTACGCAGGAGCATTCCCATGCGGACAATTCTTCCATCTTGCATGGTGAGGCTGCCCAAATCTCGGGCATTCTCTATTTTTTCAAATGCGATGGCCCGTTGCGAGTTTGCTACTTGTGCAGAGAAGAACATCATGACTACCAATAGAATATAGGATTGCTTTGTCATCATTTTAATAACATCTTATTCATTTTCATTGGGTAGCATTTGGACGATCTTCTGCAGGGCCTCGGCCGGAAGGGAGCTATGGTAGGCCATGTCAAAGACATATGGTACTTTTGCGGCATAAAATGGGAATAGACGCTTGCTGTAAGCTTCCAATGCACACGGATCCGTTGTCCCTAAGTAGGCAGGGAGGAAGATGTCCCAGTGCTTTTTGAAGGTTTCGGGTGTAATGTGGAAAAGATTGACCGAGCGGTCAGCTTTCATATTGTGAGCCATCGTCCACAAAATGGATATGTCCCATTCGGGAAGACCGTAACTGAACTCGCCCACGTCTATCCATAACGTTCGCTCACCGTTGGTAATGATGTTACCTATCTGGAGGTCTCCATGGATGCAGGTGTCTGCCTCTGGCACTTTCTCTATGAAAGCCAGGGCGCGGCGCTTGTATTCTTCCGGTACAAGATCTTTTTCCTGGTAGAAACGGGTGAGCACCTGTTTGTAGGAGTGGAGACGTTCGGTGTCGGCCTTTTGGGCGTGCAGTTCCCTGGCAGCGCGAGCAAAAGCCAGGGAGATCTCCTCCAGCCGCTCGGGCTCCTGAGAGATGATACGGGCAAAGGAGCGTTTGTTTTTGATAAGCTCATATTCTGCACCGAAACGTTCTCCGTCGGTCACCAGCCTGTAGGGTTCTGGTGTGGGGATACCCATCTCGAAGACGGTGCGGGCGGTGAGAAATTCCGCCGCGGCCCTGTCGGCTTCAAAGCCGGGGTTATAGAGCTTGGCCAGAGTATTCCTGGTCTTGTGTGTGTAGGAAACAGCGGTTCCGCCTTCTCCCGTACGAACGTACTCGTTCAGATCAATGGTTTCGTAAGTGTTCATAATCATATTGTTTTATTCGTTAATCAGACACTGGCCAGTCATTTCCTTGGGCTGTTGCAAGCCCATGATGTGGAGCACGGAGGGAGCTACGTCGGCCAGGATGCCACTGCGCACCGTCGCGTTTTTGTTCGCGGTCACGTAGATGAAGGGAACGGGGTTCGTGGAGTGTGCCGTGTTGGGCGTGCCGTCGGGATTGATGGCATGGTCGCCGATGCCCCAACCGTCGAGAATGATCAGCAGCGCCTTCTTGGCGTGGCCGTCATCCTTCGTCCCACCGTTGTCCTCGTTCGACGTACACGCCGTCAGCACCATTGCGCTGCAAACGATGGCGGACATCACCCATAGTTTCATTCTTTTCATCATCGTTGTCATTCCATTTGTCTGTAAAAATGTCTGCCCGAGTATATCCATATTCGGCAGCAAAGGTACATATTTTTCTGCAGAAATAATGCATTCTGGAAGTTAAACTAACAAAATGCAGTATACCTAAGATCAATTAAAAATGTACATAAGTAGATATCATATTGTAAATAATAGAATAGAATTACTGCCATACTGCCATTTTATAAAATAAACTATTTAAAACAAGTAAGTTAGAATAAGTGGCAGATACTCGGAGTATGGCAGTAAATGGTAAAAAATGAAGAGAAAGCGAAAAATTGTGAGTAAAAATTTGGATTTTTGAGATATTTTTTGTATCTTTGTAGTCGATTATTTAACTTAAAAACGACAGCATATGGATACAAATATCAAAGTAACTCGTCTCACCAGCGAGTTTGACTATTCACAAGTGCCTTCGTGGTACGCCATCTGCACAAACGACAATTGTCCTCTCAAGCAGGACTGTCTGCGCTATCTGGCAGGGGCAAATGCACCTGAGAGTCTGGAGATGGCACTCTGTGTCATGCCTCGTATGGCAAAAGACGGACATTGCCGGCTGTACGACAAGAAGACCGTCGTCGTGATGGCTGCGGGGTTTACGACCCTCTACAATCAGGTCTTGAAGAAAGACTATACCTCCATGCGTAAAACCATCACCGCATACCTGCATGGTGCCAAGATGTACTATGAGTACAAGGACGGCAGGAGGGCGCTCAATCCAGAACAGCAGAAATGGATCAGGGACTACGTCAAGGGTCGGGGCTACGGCTTTGAGCTGAAGTTCGACAGGTTTTTCGAGGCGTATGTATTCCACCATCACACGGCTTTATAGCGGAAGGAGCCTGCCCTGACAGTTTTTCCTATGGCTGAAAACGATGTTTTCTACGGCAGAAAACGCCATTTCCTACCATAGAATACATCAATACTCCAAAGCGGAAAGAAGCTAATCTCGGCGCAAAAACAATTAAAAAGGATATCATCATGAAACTATCGCTCGTACTTAGGAACAAGAAAAACGCCCTCAAGTTGTCGACAAAGACGCTGGAGAGCTTTATAGAACGTATCAAGACAGACACTAAAGACGGTGCAGTCAGCCGTCGCCGCAGTAATTATTCAATCTACGGAGAGGATGCCAGCTACGACCGCCAGTTCCCCTCTCATCTGATATATCCCTCGGTGGAATGGGAAAAGGACGGCAACGACAACCTGCGGATGCTACGTTTCAACAGCATCGTGGCACTGACGGTCGACAACCTGCTGCGGCCTGAGGAACTACAGGCCGTCAAACAGGCAGCCCAGATCCTGCACTATACACAGGCTGCCTTCATAGGGCCTTCAGGCAGGGAGGTGATCATTCTCGTGAAGATTGACACCGGCAATCCACAGCCTACTGAGGAAGAGGCCGACATGATCTGTCAGAAAGGCCACGAGTTGGCCGTTTCGCTCTACAAGGGCATCTTGCCCAGTGCCATCCGTCCAGAGGAAGCCTCAACAAAAAGCTGCTTCCGCATGCCGCTGGACCCGGAGCCGTATTACAATCCCAAGGCAATGGCGCTCAAGGTGCCCCAGACACCCCTACCCCAGAATCATAGCGAGAAGGCCAGGGAACAACTGCCAGGCTCCGACAATCACCTCTACACACAATACGAGCAGATGTATCGCAGGGCTGCCGACGCCGCCTTTGAAAAGACTAAGGACATCGAAGAGGAGGGGCAGCTGCAGGCCTATATCACTGCACTGGCTCATGGACTCTGCGAGATGGGCGTGCCTGAGGAAGAGGCCGCACTGCATATCCGGAACCATCATCAGTTCAAACCCGGCTATGACCAGCAGGAGATGCGTGCCATCGTAGAGACGGCCTATACGGCGGCAGGCAATCACAGGAAAGCGGCAGAAGCCTCGCAGGATACCGGGACGGAGACGAGGAGGCTGGTTGACTTCCTGACCACCCGTTTCCAGTTCCGTTTCAACACGATGATGGGCTACACGGAATATCGGCCAAACAACACCTATTATATTGAGTGGCAGCCTGTGGACGACCGTGCCCTGAAGGGACTGACGATGGAGGTGCGCCTCGGGGGCATCAATGCCCGCGACAATGACGTGCGCCGCTATGTGCAGTCGAACATGATACGCCAGTACAATCCCATCGGTGATTATCTCTGGGAGCAGTATGGCAAGTGGGATGGCAAGGATCATATCCGTCAGCTGGCCCGCACCGTCCCTACGAAGAATCCCTATTGGGAAGACTGGTTCTACACGTGGTTCCTCGGCATGGTGCGTCAGTGGCAGGTAAACCATCTGGCCAAATATGGTAACCAGGCGGTGCCGTTGCTGATATCCACACAGGGTTGGAACAAGACCACCTTCTGCGAGTCGTTGCTGCCGCCAGAGCTCAGCTGGGGCTACACCGCCAATATCGACATCAGTGAGAAACGTCCAGCGTTGCAGGCTATGGCTCAGATGCTACTCATCAACCTCGACGAGTTCAACCAGATATCTCCCAAGACACAGCAGGGCTTTCTGAAGAATATCATCACGCTCTCATCTGTCAAGATCAAGCGGCCTTACGGCAGACATGTAGAGGACTTCCCCCGGAGGGCCTCGTTTATAGCCACCACCAATCAGGCAGATGTCCTGGCAGACCCCTCGGGCAGTCGCCGTTTCCTGGGGGTCGAACTCACGGGTCCCATCGATGTGAGCACGCCCCCCAACCATGAACAGCTCTATGCACAGGCCATGCAGGCTCTGCATCAGCATGAACCCTATTACTTCGGGCCTGAAGAGACGAAGCTGATTATGGAGGAAAACAGAAAATTCAGTCTGAAGACCGCCGCCGAGCAGTTCTTCCTGGACTACTTCGAGCCTGCCAGGAACGAACAGGAGGGTGAGTGGATGAGTGCTTCGGCTATCCTGTCGGCCTTGAAGGATGAAGTGGGAGTAAGTCTGCTGAAGTCACCCAGTGTCCCTGCATTTGGTCGGAAACTGTCAGCCGTTCCTGGTATCCAAAAGCGCGAAACCAGTGTCAATACCCTCTATTTGGTCAGGAAAATCCGCTGATTTCTGCATTTACTGCCACGCTCCGAAATGCTGCCACGACCAGTAATCTGTTTAAAATTAAATAATTACAAATGGCTGTGGCAGCATGGCAGTAAAATGAAGGATATATCAAAATTAGCAACGGGTGTTGGCTATGTGATGCCGTAAACTATCACTTGATGATTTGCTGCGAATATTTTCCTCTTTTCCTACGTACTATAATCGTCAATACCGTATTACAACAGCCCAGAAAACCATAAAAGGGTAAGTTTTTGTCCTTTTTCTTTGGAATATTGGAACTATTTTCTTATATTTGCACCGTTAAATATCAATAGTCAGACAATGAGTACACAGGCAATGACACAACAGATAGCGGAATACTTCAAGACGCAGCCCGTCCTGAAAGCATGGCTCTTTGGTTCCTTTGCCCGTGGTGAGGAACGTGAGGACAGCGATGTGGATGTACTTGTCAAATTTGACCGTAGTATTCCGATTGGCTTGTTCGCTTATGTTCGTATGCATCGTGAGTTGGAGGAAAGACTTGGCCGTAAGGTTGATCTTGTGGAAGAAGGCACTCTTCGTCCAGCTGCACAACAAACTGCTAATCGTGACTTAAAAGTAATTTATGAGAGAAACTATTAGAGACATAGACCGTCTTGGGCATATTGATCAATGCCTCATTGGTTTGGGATACCTACACCAATGACCTGCCTTTATTGAAAAGCAAAATAGTCCAGTATATGGAAGAATTGAAGAATAATGTATAACCCTTTAAAACAACGAATTGCCTATGGGATAAGTGAAATATAAAAAGGACATAAGGATTTGAACGTCCACTTTTGATTCTTGTCATCTGAAAATCGCCAATTGACAGAATGTAGCAGGAACTGAAGTAGATAGTTCACGCCGCTCGGCGTGGGCATTTGCTCGTTTAAGCTACATAGGTGTTTGGCGATACCTCAGATGACGTAGACGAAGTAAGTAGTCCACGTCTCTTTTTTGTATAGACGATATTGTTCATGGGGACTATCTTTACGAAATTATTAGTATAAACTTAGCATAAAACTATAATATGGCACGACATCATGTTAGAGACAATAACGGTGATTTACATTTCTTTAATGATGAGGAGTATAAGCAATATAAATATAGAAACGGTTGTTTAGGAGTGGTAGCCCTCTTAATATTTGTAATTGGAGGATTGGTAAGTAAAAGTGGAGGTGATGACGAATCTTCATCTAATACAAATACTGAAGAAGTCATTTCTTCAGAAATACAAAATACAACTGATGAAGATGATAATGCTGCTGATATAAATATGTTGATGAATGAGCATACTGATAAAACTGATAATGAGGAAACTCAAAACACAAGTAATGATACAGAGGACAATTCTACAATTCAAGATAATGTACAAGAGGAGACCGTTGAAGGAGTAGCAAATGACCAATCGTACACAGAAGACAATGATGAATCGTTCTCAGAGGATCTAAAATCATTAAAAAAACGGCAGAAAGAAGAACGTAAACGTTTGAAGCAGTTAGAAAAAAAGGCAAAACGCAAGGCTAAAGAAGAAGCAAAAGAAGCTAAGCGTATGGCAATAGAAGAAACAAGTTATTAAAATGTGTTTGTTATGGAAACAGAACTACAACTTAAATTGAAAGAATGGTCAAAGGAGACCGTAGAGTTTTATCTTTCTGAGGTAAAGAAAGTTGGAGAGGAAATGGCAACCTCCTTTTATAATCAATCAGATTTATCTAGAGTGAAGGATTGTGATATTATGATTATTGGTATTAATCCAGGTATGGGTTGTACATATTCGAACTGGGATAAGAAGAATGCTATAACTCATGATTTTTTATATTATGGTAATCCTTGTTTTAAGGGGATGAGCGATAATGAAATTATTGAAGAAATGTCTGTAAAATATGACCCATACAAAAGAAGACACGGCTGGGATCTATGGAAAAAAATGAATAAGATACTTGATGTTAATGGCAAGGGAGAGATATTAAGACGACTTGACAGGTTTGTTCTTACCAATATAATCTTCTTTGGAACGTCCAAAGAAAATGATATTCCAAAGGGGATTGATAAGAAAAATGTGCAAAACAGACTCTGAAATTGATAGAAATACTTAAACCAAAGGTTATTGTGTTACTTGGTAAAGAATGTAGAAACATATTCAGAAAAGTAACAAATTGTGTACAAATGGATACACTTACACCTGATAATGCAGTTTTCTATTGTTACTATAACAATTGTCATGTGATTTCCATTTATCATACAGCATATTATAGGTATCATAATAAAAAAAGTAACAAAACAACAATTGGAAATATTATTGGTTATGCTTTAGACAATCCATCGAAAAGAATAGAAAAAAGTTAGTATCTTTGTAAGTTATTGGATAAAACTATTTGCCCATATTTAATAAAAAAAAACGAGTATGAGAAAGATTATATATTCATGGCTATTCGTGAGTTTAACTTTTGCTTCTTGTATAAACAAGATGAACTCAGGGAAACAAACATCAGAATCTGAAGAGAAAGCAGTAGAAACAGGGGCATGGGAACTATGTGATGTGGCTGATGAATTTGGAGATTTAACTGGTGATAAATGTTTAAAACTATTGGGTGATGGCACATATAGCTCCAAATATGATAATGATGAATATTTAAAAGCCATATTGTTTGCATATCAAGATTACACCATTAAAATACGATTATTAAAAAATGGGTCACAGTTAGTTGATAATTTTAGTGGTCATATTAAAATAAAAGATGGTTGTGGTGATGTTCATGATATACAATTTACTGACGATAATTTAGGACAGATAGAACCATATTTGGATGAAAAGGAAGTTGTTGTTGTTTGGGGCAAGGAAATTTCTACTGGAGAAGGGAAAAAAGAATTCAGAGAAATAATTGAGAAAGAAGGAGTTTTATCAGCTATTGCAGAAACAGGCGGAGGGCTTTTTTCCACCAAGTACACCTATAAATTCAAATTCAATTTAGATGGTTTGAAAAAAGCAATGAGTATTTTGCAATCTAAAAAAAGAAATGCTAATCAATATGACGAATCTGATTACGATGATGGAGGGTTTGATATTGACGACTCAGAATCTGATGATTCTGAACCCGTTTCAGATGAAGAAATAGAAGCCATTAAAGAAAGTGTAAAATTCAAAATAGATCCAGAATCTGATAATGAAGAATCCGGCTTAGATAATAACAAATCGACTTCTGTTGAAGAGAATACTACCTATTGATTCCTCTGTCATGAGCCGCCATGGTTGACTATATTACAAAGATGCCTTTTCTCTCTATAATGTATATTATAGCGTGGCTCATATTCTTATGGAAAGATCCCATGAAGTTCAGAGATCGTTGTGACTGGACCTCAGCCTGCCGGCACTGGCTCTTTACTCCTTGATTTAATATTACTTCAGTCGCTTCTTTAAAAAGATGACAGGCAAGTCGCCCAAAGGATTCAGGGAGGGAGGCTGTATAAGGTGGGAGTAAGTCTGCTGAAGTCACCCAGTGTACCGGCATTTGGCCGGAAGCTGTCTACCATTTCTGATTACAAATGGTTTTGGCAGCATAACTCGATGTCTTTTATCGTATGATGGCTGTCCAGCCGCCACCACTACTGAGGTGGATGTTGAGGCGGTCTGAGGGGCATACCTGCAGGCGATGGTGCTGATAGTCGGTGGCCTCCTTGGCGGCATTGATGCCGTCAGCGAAGATGTCGGCTTCATGCTGGCCTGCACTGAGGAACGAAAGATCGACAATGAGGTCACGCGGTGTCCAGTCAGTCATCGCAGCCACGTACCAGGTAGTGCCTTTGCGACGGGCGATGAGGGTGTACTGTCCTAACTGTCCGTCAAGGGCGACGGTCTCATCGAAGGTGGTGGGAATCTGGGCGATGAAGTCGGTGCACTCCTGGTTCTGCATATATTTCGTAGGACTGTCGGCCAGCATCTGCAGGGGTGCCTCGAAGGTGGTGTACATCGCCATCTGGTGGACGCGTGTGCCCTGACTCATGGGGTGGTCGTTGTTGCCGAAGAAGCTGTCCTTCATTGCGTTCATCATCGCACCAGGCGTGTAGTCCATGGGCCCTGCCAGCATACGCAGATAGGGGATGGTCACGTCGTAGTGAGGCTGGTCGTGCATCGGTCCATCACCCACACGGGGCTCCCATTTGGAGTTCTCCAGGCCCTTTACGCCCTCGAAGTTGAAAATGTTGGGATAGGCGCGCTGGATGCCGAAGGGCTTCAGTCCGTGATAGTCGAGCACCAGATGATAACGGGCAGCGCACTCGGCCAACTGATAGGTAGAGGCGATGACCTGCTGGTCGTCGCGGTCAAAGAAGTCCACCTTGAATCCCTTGATGCCCATGTCGGCATAGTGCTTCATCACGGCGTCGGTCGCAGCCTTACCAATCAGATTGCGCCAGCTGGACCATAGGATGATACCCACGCCTTTTTCCTGTCCATGAGCTATCAGTCGCGACAGATCTATGTCAGGATTCAGGTCCTCCAGAAGCGACTCCTTGCCACTCCATCCCTCATCGATGATGATATACTCCAGATGGTTCTTCGCGGCGAAGTCGATATAATAGAGATAGGTGTTGGTGTTCATGCCCGATGGGAAGTCCACACCTGTGATGTTCAGGTTGTTCCACCAGTCCCAGGCCACCTTGCCAGGCCGAATCCACGATGTGTCAGCGATGCGGCAGGCAGGAGCCAAACGCTGTGCCATGTCGCAATTCAGAATGTCGGCATCTTTTTCTGTAATGACCACTACTCTCCAGGGAAGGGCCTGACGAGCATTGATCTGAGCAATATAGTCGGCACGTTTTGTGGGAACGAGGTTCAGACGGTCAAAGCCGCCAATCTCCTGTTCCAATGGATAGGGTGCGAATACGGCTTGTAATGTTTGATGTTTGATGTTTGAAGTTTGATGTTTATGATTTGACTGATCACTCCTGACGAGCATCATGCCCGGATAGTTTTCCACGCCAGCATCCATCAAGAGGGCCTTCAGACCCTGAGACAGACAGACGGCCAGCGGAGTGATGGCCAAAGAATCAGCGAACATAGCTGACAGCGGCTGCTCGTCGTAGTACGACTCGAACGAATAGCAGTAGCGCTCCCCACCGCGATTGTCGTTCACATACGGTATGAATGCCTGATAGTCGTCTTCGAAACAGTATTCCACAGTCTCGTTCTTTACCAGCATCGGCTTCGTGCTACCGCTGATCAGTCGGTAGGCTGCTCCGTCGTCGTAGGCGCGCACCTCGATAGTCATCTTCTGGTTGGTCTGCATCAGCAGTTGTCCGTAGTCATCCCTGACGGTCTGCTTGCGATAGAACGCATTTTCGAAACTCCCGTGTATCTGTTTCTTAACCACCTTGCCTACCTTACCAATCCCCAGCGTCTTACTGCCCTGCTGCAGCTGGATATTAATCTCTGAGGGCAGCAACACCGTCTTTCCGTCGTAGCTTACCGACCAACTGACGGTCTCTCCTGCCGTCACCATTACCCTCACTTTGCCGTTAGGCGAACTCACCTCATAATCTGCTGCCGACAGGCTCATAGCCATCAGACAGCACAGACTCATAATCGTTTTCTTGACGTTATACATAGTTTCTCTTTTTGCATAATCAGGACACACCACTTGATGCATAATACAATTCTCGACGCTGACAGGATGTGGGGGATATGTTTCATTGTCCAATCGGCATCATATCACGGACAGGTTGGTTTCTAATTGGGTAGTACTGCTGGCTCCCACCAATACACTGGTGACACCTTTTTGGTTGAGTACCCAGCGCAAGGCTTGCTGTGCGATGGTCTCACCACGTTGGTCGGCCTCTTTCTTTAAATCGCGCAGGTATTCCATCAACTGTGGCGTCAGCGCCTCTTTCTTCAGGAAATGCTCACGAGCCATGCGCGAATCGGCAGGTATGCCATTCAGATAGCGGTCGGTGAGCAATCCCTGTGCCAATGGCGAGAAGGCGATAAAGCCGATGCCATGCTCACGCAGGTAATCAAGGATCCCCTCCTCTATGGGTTCACGGTCGAGCATGTTCAGACGTCCTTGGTAGATGAGCAATGGCACATCGTGCTGGCGAAGATACTCATCAGCAAACTTCAGTGCTTCCAAAGGCCAGCGGGAAATGCCCACATAGAGTGCCTTGCCTGCACGAACAATATCGACCAACGCCTGTAATGTCTCCTCCAATGGGGTCTCAGGGTCATAACGGTGACTGTAGAACAGATCCACATAGTCCAAGTGCATCCGCTTCAGACTCTGGTCGAGTGATGCCATGAGGTATTTTCGCGATCCCCAGTTGCCGTATGGGCCAGGCCACATGTCATAGCCTGCCTTCGATGCGATGAACAGTTCGTCACGATAGGGACGGAAGTCGTCTTCCATCAAACGTCCCATGGTCTCTTCCGCACTGCCGTAAGGAGGACCGTAGTTGTTGGCCAGGTCGAAATGCGTGATACCGTGGTCGAAAGCATAGTGCGTGATGGCACGGCTGCGCTCATAGGGGTCAACACCTCCAAAGTTGTGCCAGAAACCAAGACTCACTTTTGGCAGCATCACACCACTGCGTCCACAACGCTGATACATCTGTTCCGAACGATCATAGCGATGTTCGTCGGCTAAATAAATTCCCTTTAAATCCATAGTTTATTTTTGTATTTGTAAATAATTATCTGATCACGATACCACCGTTAGGTTGAATAACAACCTTGGCACGGCCCTGTTTGTCTACCTTCAGCGTTGTCATAGAAGACTGCCCCTGCTGATTATCAGTATAATAGGTAACGGCCTTGCCAGCCAACATAGGCAGCGAGAGCGTCAGCTTGAGCGGCTCGGCCTGGGCATTTAATCCTGCGATGTACCAGTCTTGCCCATGACGACGGGCCAGCACCACGTATTTGCCAGGATAGCCGTCGATGAAGCGGGTCTCATCCCAAGTGGCAGGCAACTGCCGCAGGAAGTCGAGTTCGAACTGCGGCAACTCCTCCAGATTATTAGGACACATGGCCACACACTGGATGGAGGTCTGGTTGGTAATACCTGAGGCCAGCTCGAAGATGTCGGTGGTCTTGCGGGAATGACGGCTCTTGTTGTCCCGGCTCAAATAACGGTTCATGATGACGCCGCCCCAGTCCATCGAAGCCACTGAGTTACGGCAGAAAGGATGGATGGTCAGGTCGAAGGGCTGGCGAATGGCTGCTCCTTCAGAGAAGAAGACATTCTCGCTGGCCAGCACAGCCTCAGAGGCCACATAGTTGGGGAACATACGCTCCCAGCCGCGAGGCAGGGTGCAACCGTGGAAGATGACCTGGATGCCATAGCGGTTGGCATCGGCCATGATGTCCTCATAGAGCTGTAGGGTCTCCTGCTTGTCGCCCCCGAAGAAGTCCACCTTGATACCTTTCACGCCGATCTCCTGCAACCACTTCATCTCGCGGTTACGTGCCAGAGCCGTGTTCAAACAGTTTCGTGGGCCCTGAGGCGCATCGTTCCATGAGCCGTTGGAGTTGTACCATAGCATCAGCGAAACGCCCTTCGACTGGGCATAACGTGAGAGCTCCACCATACGGTCGCGTCCGATCTGTGTATCCCAGAGGGCATCAACCAGACAATACTCATAACCCATCTCTGAAGCCAAGTCGATGAACTTCACCTGATCGTCATACACCGTGGCCCCGTCCTGCCAGATGAGCCAGCTCCAGGTGTAGCGCCCGGCCTTGTAATCCTCCGACGGATCACAGAGCGGCTCCACCACGTCATAGCTCACGGTAGTCTCTACCAGCGGCTGTAAGGTCTGACCTATGGTGATGGTACGCCAAGGTGTCTCAGCAGGTAACGAACAGGACACGAACTCTGAACCGAAGCCTCCATTCTCTCCCTTGTCTGGGAAGGCAATTGTATAGCCGCGCCCTGCCTCGTAGTCAGACAGGTGCGTGCCGCAATAGCCGCCCGTGGTGCCCGTCTCACTAATGAGTGCCCAGCCTTCAGGCAAATGGAACAGACAGGGGAAGGTATAGCCGCGTCCGAACTGCGACTTCGCCGTCATGGGTGCATCAGGCGTATAGCCCTCCTCGTAACTGGGTTTGGTCTGAGCCCATCCCGTCTCCGGCCCTATCTGTGGCGAGAGGAAGGTGGTGGTGCCGTCGGGGAAGTTGAAACTGCTTGCCTCACCATAGATCAGTGTGCGCTGCCTGCCCCTTTTGGGTAAGGGCAGACCATAGCGGAAAGCCACGTCGTTGTCCGATACCAGGAAAGTAACCGTCATCTTCAGCTTCTGCTGATTCTCCATCGTCACCGTCAAGCTGTTGGCATGATAGTCGATGTGCGAGGTCTTAACGTTCCTGATGTCGTAATGCTTCTCAACCGTTCCCGACTTACTGTCCGTCATGGTCAAGCCCTCTGTCAGGTCGCCCAGACTGGTCCGCAGTCCGAGTGCCGACTCCGTCAACATCGGCTTACCGTCGAGGGTGATGCGATAGGTAGGTTTCCCGCCTGTATCGCTTACCACAACCTGCAGATTTCCACTCGGTGACTTGACTAAGACTTCCTCTGCCTGGCAGAGCGTTGCAGACAGTAACAGACACCATCCGCCCAAGAATAATCTCGCTGCTTTCATTGCTATATAATTTCTAGTTTATTATCATGACACACATTCTGCTGCAAAGATATAAAAAATAATCCAAATAACAACTATAATTATAATAAAAAAGCCCCGCACGTCACGAGAGAGTGAGAGTGCGGGGCTCGCATCAAGCCTAATAATGTATGAATCGCTATTATTTAATAGCCGGGATTCTGCCATGCCTTCTTGTCGGCATCGCTCAGGTTGGTACCATCCTCATTCTGGAGTGTATCGATAAACTTCTGAGGAATTGGACGATACATGTGACGATCCTGGATGTTATCCTTAGCCTCGGGGTTGAAAGCCTTGGCACGCTTTACCAGCAGACCAGTACGTGCCAGCTCGTCCCAACGGTTCCACTCACCCAGCAGCTCACGGGTACGCTCATTAAAGATGAAGTTCAGCATGCGGTCGTAGTCACCTGTTGCACCAATGGTCTTCAGAACTTCCTCATCCTCAGCAGGAAGCTGGGTGTAGCTCTTGATCTGAAGATCAGAAGCATCGGTAGTAACGGCAATACCTGTAGAGAGGTAGTAGCTGTTGGTATGCGTCATAGAAGCGTAGTAAGCCTCGGTATTGGTGAGGATCTTACCGCTCTTGTCCTTGTTCTTCTTGACTGAGTTAGCCGTAGCCGTTGAGTTGTCCTTATCACCACCATCAGCCTTCAGGAATGCCATAGAGCCATCGGTGTAGTAGCTGCGATCCTCGCCCTGCTTCCACTGGCCACGGGCACGGAGCACGTTGACGGTATTGATGGCACCAGAATAGTCACCCAGTCGAACCTGAGCCTCGGCCTTTACCAGATAGGTCTCACCTGTACGGGCCATGATCACGTCGCGGTGGGCATCACCCTTCTCACCTGTACGTGAGCCGTCGGCAGTCTTGTTGATACCGCAGAACACGTTAGAGGTGGCTGTATTGCCGCTGACACCATAGTTATACAGCACGTACTTGCCATTCATGAAGGTGGGGAAGGCATTGGGCACCCACTTGCCAGTGAGAGGATTGACGAATGAGTGGGCCACACCGCCACGTCCGAAGGTTCCATAAGGCTCGCCGTCGAAACGCTTGTCACTCTTCTTGTTGAGAATGAAGAGGATACCCTCATCACCCAGATTGGGCACCTGATCGGCAGTAATGCCGTTCTCCGACATGATAGCGGCATCAGTCTTCTGTGCATGGTTCAGACCATATACGGTCTTGAAGGTCTTCCACATACGGGCATCGTTCACGTTGTCGAATACAGAGTAGGTGTACTCGGTAGGACGGCAGCGCTGGAAGTCCATACCACCAATATACTGACCACGCTGTACCCAACCTCCTGAGAAGTTAGAGAACTGGGGATCGAAGTAGTTATAGGTACGGTTTCCGAAACGTCCCTGTGTAGAGTTATCCTCATTATGCTCAGCAGCCATCAGAATCTCAGAGAGACCTTCGTTCTTACAGTCAACGCCAGTCCAACGGGCATACAGATCCCAGTAGTCGCTGGCCAGCGGACAAGCAGCAATCACCTCGTCGCAGAGAGAGATAACACGGTTCAGGTCGGCTTTCTTGTCATACTTAGAAGCCCAAGAAGCGCAACGCTCTGACTGACGGTAGAGCAGGGCCTTTGCCAGGAAGTGGGCTGCGGTGTATCTGGTCCATGTACCATTACCACGCCACTTGGTCTTCGGCAGCATCTGATAGGCTTCCTCAAAGTCAGAGATGATCTGAGCCAGCGTCTCGTCCTCGGAGGCGCGCTCAAAATATTTCTTTACAGTACCATCGGCAGGATCCAGCTGGAGTACGACACCACCATACTGACAGAACAGACGGTAGTAGTTGTAGCCACGCAGGAAGTGGGCCTCGCCAAGGGCCTTGTTACGGGAGTCCTCGTTCTTCACGTTCACAGCCTTGGCGATCACGAGGTTGGCGGTAGAGATACCATAGTACATCTCATCCCAGAGTGCCGAAACGGCAGGACAGTTCTTGTTGGCAGCACCCAGAGCCGGGGTACAGTCCTGAGGATTCAAACGGCTATCGTAAGTGTTCCAAGGCTCAGAAGTGAGGTCGGCACCATTGGTGAACTCATCACATCCATAAAGGGTGATACCGTAAGCCCACTCGTAACCGAAATGCCAGCGAATATTTCCATAGAGACCTGCAGCCATCTTCAGGGCGCCAGCCTCGTCTTCCAGCAGTGCATCAGTATACTTATGGCCTGCATCCTCCTTCAGGAAGTCCTCGCCACAAGAGGTCGTACCCAGCAAAGCAAGCATCGACAATGCACCGCAAACTAATGTTTTACTGATATATCTCATATAATTTACTATTTACTAATTGACGATTTACGATTTAGAAATCAACCTGCAGACCAACGGTAAAGCCACGGTTGTAATAGGTAGCACCTGTGTCGAGATCCATAAAGTCGACTGAAGAGTAGAGCATACCAAGGTTCTTGCCCTGGATGTAAATCTTTGCATTGCTCAGACCGATACCCAGCTTACTGAGCGTGTTCTTGTTGAAGTTGTATCCCAGAGAGAGGTTGCGGACCTTGATGAACGATGCATCCTTGAAGCCCAGCAGACCTGCATAGGCATCACCACCGGCCTGGCTGTATACAGGCTTCTGCCACTCAGCACCCGTGTTATCCGGACGCCAGTAGTCAATCTCACGCTGCTGATACATACCGAGCTGACCCTCACCGCCAGTACTGATGGTATAGCCGAAGCGACCCTGAAGCTCAAGGGCAAGTTCAAGACCCTTCCAAGAGAAGGTATTGGTCCATCCAGCGGTGACACGAGGATTGCGGTTGCCAATAATCACACGGTCGTCGGCATCGATCTTATAGTCGCCATTCTGGTCGACGGGCTTCACGCTACCGGCCGTGAACTTGGCACCATTCTCATTGAACTTAGCCATCTCAGCGGCATCGCTCTCCTGCCAGAGGCCGTCAGCCTCGTAGCCATAGTAAACAGAGATAGACTCGCCAATGAACCAGGCATTGTTGATATCGTCTTCCTTACCGTTAGCCAGTTCCTCGATCTTATCCTTCTGCCAAGCGAAGTTCAGGTTCGACTCCCAAGTGAAGTCCTTGGTCAGGATGGGGATCAGGTTCAGGGTCAACTCAATACCCTTGTTGCTGGTCTTACCAATGTTAGCCATCATTGAGGGATAACCCGAGAGTGAAGGTACGCTCATAGAGAGCAGCAGATCGTTTGTGGTAGAGGTATACATATCGATGGTACCACCAATACGGCCCTTCAGGAAGCTGAAGTCGATACCAAAGTTCCACTGTGTGGTCTTCTCCCAACCCAGGTTCTTGTTAGGCATCTGGTTTGAACCAGAGGTGTAGTAAGGCTCGTTGGTGACGAGGATCTGAGAGTTACCGGTGCTGAACGGCATCCAGTAAGAGCTGATGACACCAAGCGTTCCATAAGGAGAAACGGCAGCGTTACCTGTAACACCCACACCGAAGCGGACCTTCAGCTGATCGAGCCATGTCACGTCGCGCAGGAAACTCTCCTGCTCCATGCGCCAACCGATGGCCATTGAGGGGAAGAAGTCCCACTTGTTACCCTCTGCGAGTACGGAAGAACCGTCCCAACGGGCAGAAGCTGTGAGCAGGTAACGATCCATGAACGAGTAATTGATGCGGGCCATGTAAGAGCTCAGGGCACTCTCTGTGAGACCAGAGCCGATTCCTACCTTATACTTTGTATCTGTCACGTCGACCGCACCGAGGTTGTTCCAGAGGAAAGATGGAATGGGAACATTCTCCTCGCTGATGCTGCTGGTCTCTGTGCTGGTCTTAGAAGCACTCTGCAACAGGGTAATACCAAAGGTATGCTCCTTAATGCTCTTGTTGTAAAGCAACATGTTATCAAGCGTCCAACCAATCGTACGGCCATCGCCACGGCTGACGGTGTTATTACCACCGGCACGGCTGATAGAACTGCTGTCGAGGAAGTTACCATTACGATAGTAACGGAAGTCGGGACCGAACTGGGTCTTCCACTGCAGACCCTGCAGCCCTTCCCAGATGTTACCGAAGTCAATCTGAGCGTAGAAGCTACCCAGCAAACGGAAGTTATCACGATTATCAGTACTCTTGTCCCACTCATCGATGACTGAATAAGTATTGGTTGTAGAACCACCGGGCTGTGTGATAATCTCGCCATTCTCGTCATAAGGAAGTGTATAGCGGAGGATAGCCTTGGCAGCACCATAAAGGTCGGTAGGACCAGAGCTGGTACCATAAGCCTTAGAGTAACCATACTTCTGCTGGCTGTAAGAACCTGTGAAAGAGCCACCGGCCTTGAACCAGTCAGTACCCTTCACGTCGGCAGAAGCTGTGAAGTTGAAACGCTCATAGCTCTGACCCTTCTGAGTACCTTTATTATTAAGGTAGCCGAAAGAAGCAAAACCGCTGACGTTCTTTGAACCGCCACGTACGCTGACAGTATGTTCCTGAGTAACGCCAGTCTGAGTTACGAAGTCGGTCCAGTCGGTATCTGTCACCTTAGAACCGTCCCATGAGCCACCGCTCCAGCCCTTCATCACGTTAGCCAGAGCCACGTCATCGCCGGCGAAGAATGCCTTATCTTGCTCCTGTGTAGGCTGATTGCCAGGCGTGTACTTGTCGGGGGCTGAGTTGTAGTAAGCCCAACGGCGCCAAGTGATATAGTCGCTGGCGTTCATAGCAGGACTCTTGTCAACAATCTTCTCGAAGGTAAATGCACCAGAGTAACTGAGCTGGGCCTTACCCTCCTGACCACGCTTGGTAGTCACGAGAACAACGCCGTTGGCACCACGGCTACCATAGATAGCTGTTGAAGAGGCATCCTTCAGAATGTCAATGCTCTCGATATCGCGGGGGTTCAATGTCTCAATACCACCTGCCTGAAGGGGCACACCGTCAACAACATAAAGAGGTGCACTCGAAGCAGAGATAGAACGAGTACCACGAATCTTGATGCTACCAATGGTACCCGGGCGCTCGCTTGTGGTGATATCCACACCGGCTGCCTTACCTTGAAGAGCCTCAAAGGCATTGGCAACAGGTTTGGCGTTAAGTTCCTTCTCACCTACACGAGTCAAGGCACCTGTTACGTCGCTCTTGCGCTGGACACCATAACCTACTACGACTACTTCGTCGAGCAGCTGCTTGTCCTCTTCGAGCGTCACGTTGATCTGGCCCTTGCCTGCAACGGCAATGGTCTGTGTGCGATAGCCCACGTAAGAGATCACGAGGCTACCGTTCTCAGGAACCTTCTGGATAATGAAGTTTCCGTCGAAGTCGGTCACCGTACCTGTAGACGTTCCCTTTACAATGACACTGGCACCGATGACTGCCTCACCGCTAGCGTCAACTACAGTTCCTGACACCTGTTTCTGGGCGAATGCACTGCTTGTACAAAGCGCCATCAAGGCCAAGAACATCAGTCGTCGAAGTACACTGGTACTCGACAACAGTTTGTCTGTAACTTGATTTTTTCTCATACAGTTTGATAGTTAGTGAATATAAAATTGATTAAAAGTTTGCTGCAAAGGTAATACAAATCCGGCTTTGTTGTACACTTTACACCCATCAAAAACTAAAAAATATCAAAAATCAAAGAAGAATATCAAAAATTAGGGGTCGATTCGCTAAGAACCGACCCCATTTATACCCAGAAATGATGATTTAAATCAAGTTCATGCCCAATTGCTTGCAGGCTTTCCTCATATCATCGGGCCAGATGCTGGCCTGAATCTCCCCGATGTGTCCCTTGTGGAGCAGCACCATACAGAGACGGCTCTGTCCGATACCGCCACCGATAGAAAGCGGCAACCGGTCGTTGAGCAACTGCTGGTGGAAGTAGAGCTGTTCGCGCTCCTCCTTGCCCTCGAGCTTCAACTGACGCAGCAGACTCTCCTTGTCCACGCGGATACCCATGGACGAGAGTTCGAACGAACGGCCCAGGACAGGATACCAGATGAGGATGTCGCCATTGAGACCCATCTTGCCATTCTCGGCGATTGTCGACCAGTCATCGTAGTCGGGGGCTCGTCCGTCATGCTTCTCACCATTGGAGAGTTTGCCTCCTATACCTATTATAAATACAGCACCATAAGCCTCGCAGATAGCATCCTCGCGCTCCTTGGGCGTCTTGTCGGGATACATCTTCAGCAGCTCGTCGGCATGAATGAAATGAATCTTCTCCGGCAGGAAAGGCTTGATCTGGGGATAGGTCTCGCAGGTGAGGTACTCCGTGCGACGGATGGCAGCATAGATACGCTCCACAATATTCTTCAGGAAAGTGACTGTACGGTCTTCACGGTTGATGACAGCCTCCCAGTCCCACTGGTCGACATAGAGCGAATGGAGGTTGTCGAGTTCTTCATCGGCACGGATGGCATTCATATCCGTATAGATGCCATAGCCCGGCTCTATCCTGTATTCTGCCAACGAAAGGCGCTTCCATTTGGCCAACGAGTGAACCACCTCAGCCTGCGCATCACCCAAATCCTTGATGGGGAATGATACGGCGCGCTCCACACCGTTCAGGTCATCGTTAATACCCAGCCCTTTCAACACAAACAAAGGTGCGGTCACACGACGCAGGCGAAGCTCTGTGGAGAGGTTCTGCTGGAAGAAATCCTTAATCAGTTTGATACCCTGTTCCGTCTGCTTCATATCAAGCAGCGGCTCATACATCACAGGTTTAATAATTTGTCCCATTTCTTAGTTTATGCTTAAATTGCGTGCAAAGGTATATCATTTCCGTCATATGTGCAAGCAAAACGCAAATTATTTTTGCAAATTGACAGAAATTGCAGATTTTTCGTAACATTTTGCACGTCCCGCCTATTTCTTAAAAGAATTTAATTATCAATTGTCAATTATCAATTATCAATTATTCTTCGTACCTTTGCAGCCGCTTACAACAACCATTGGTCCCGTAGCTTAGCTGAATAGAGCGTCAGATTCCGGTTCTGAAGGTCTTGGGTTTGAATCCCAACGGGATCACACACCGAAAATATCGAGAAACTCCCATAAATAAAGGGTTTCTCGATATTTCGTATAAGGAAATCAGAGTTCCATTTTTGGTTCTCATTTCCAAATTTGAGCCCCGAAATCGCCGCAAAATCGCCGCAAAAATGGCTCAAAAGGCGAAAATCGCCGCAAAATCGCCGCAAAAAACAGGGTCGAAATTGACGCAAAAAAGACCCGATGAAGGCTTATATATTGACGCGAGGATTGGTTCCAGTATTAACAATTTAAAAAAGTTTATCAAAATGGCAACCATTTCCATTGAATTCGGGAAGGAATCTTCCCAAAAGACGCGTGAGGTCTATCTGTTGGTAAGACAGGGCAAGACCAGACAAAGAGTAAAAACAGGAGTAAGACTCAATGAACAAGAATACTCTCCCAAGACGAAGAAGATCAAGTCCATTGAGAAGGCTCGTATTGTCGAGAAACTGAGGTTAGACCTCATCGACAACATGAGCAATCTGGCTGCAGGTTCCGTGACAGGAGCCCCAGATGATGCTCACACCATTACAAAGAAGATCATCAAGAAGCAGGAGAAGAAGGAACTGGAGTTCTTTGCGTACGCAGAGGATTGGGTGTCAAGAGCCAAGATCAAAGGTGCCAAGAACTATCTGACCATGCTCAACACCCTCGAAAAATTCTTGGAATGCCGCAAACTCTTCTTCCAAGAGATTACCGTCACATTCCTCAAAGACTTCGAGGCGTTCCTTGATGACCGTCCAAGAGCTCAGTCACTCTATATCGGACAGATGCGTCACATCTTCCGTGAAGCGATGTTGGAGTACAACACCGATGATGAGATTGTCATCAAGAACGACCCGTTCTTACGCTACAAGGCCCCCAAGCAAGTGCTCAAAAAGGGTGTCAGGGCTTTAAGCCTGGAACAACTCATGAAGGTGGTCAACTACCAGCCCAAGAAGAATACGCTGGCAGAACTGGCCCACGATTGTTTCATCCTCTCCTTCTGTCTGATGGGCATGAACTCTGTAGATATGTACCATGTCAGTTGTCTGGAAAACGGTACTATCAAGTACAAACGTACCAAGACAAAAGACCGCCGTAGTGACGAAGCCTACATTGAGGTCAAAGTACATCCCTACATCCAGCCCCTCATGGAAAAATGGAAAGGCGATGACCGGATATTCAGATTCTACAAGAAATACTACTGTGCTGAGTGTTTCAACCAAAACCTGAACATCGGCCTAAAGACAATTGGCAAGGCTGTTGGCATTAGCAAACTCCAATTCTACCAGGCCCGCCATACTTTCGCCACCCTATCGAGGAATCTCATGAAGTTCAGTAAGGGTGATGTTGATGAAGCCCTCAATCACGTAGGCACATTTGACATTGCCGATGTCTATATCACCAAAGACTTCTCCATCATCAACGACAACAACTTCAAACTAATTGACAAGGTGTTCAATCTCACTAAGTCGAAAAGAGGCAGAAAGCCCAAGAAGCAGGAAGTTGCGTAACATGCTCCCTACTCTATACCCCAATCCCCACACTTTAATACTTTGGTGTGGGGATTGGGCATGCAGCACAACGCATGTTCATCGCAATTGTCCGACGGATTCAAATTTCTTTTGATTGCTGTGGACAATTGCGAATCTCCCGTATCATTTATTTGTATCAGATGATAGCTGAAAAGTCTTCTGCTGCCATTGGCATTTGCATGTCCTCTTCATTCTGCTGCGGATAGGCAGTAACACGGGTCTGATGGTCCTGTAACCATATATGGTTCAGCGTGAAAGCAATCGACTCCAGCGTTTCTTCACGTTTCGACGGCTTCAGTTCGCACTCCCACACCGTAATACAATGCCAGCCCATTGCCGCTAGCTTACGCTGTTCCTCCTTGTCACGTTCCTTGTTGCGTCGTATCTTGTTCACCCAGAACTCACGGTTCGTCTTGGGAATCTTACAACACTCAGAGTTTCCTAATACTTCCATATCCACCAAATGGCCATGCCAAAAGCAACCATTCACAAAGATGCACGTTCTATATTTCTTCAGTACCAAGTCAGGATGCCCAGGTAGCCGCTTATGGTTCAGCCTATAACGGAACCCTCTCTTCCACAACCCACGTCGCACAATCATTTCCGGCTTCGTATCCTTTGAATGGATCGCTGCCATATTTTTGTGCCGTTGTTCTTTAGAGAGCTTATCCATGATTACTTTTCTGTAACAACATGGCTATTACAAAGTCCTACAAATTCCATATAAGTCATGGAAACGCCCAAAGAATCTTGAGTTGCTGCATTAACAGCAAAGCCTAAATCCTTATATTGATCAAGTTCAAACTCTATTCGAAGCGATTCTCCTACTTTAGTATTGACAGAGTTCACTGCATAATAACCCGATAACTTCTGATTCAATACAGGTATTAAATAACGGATTTGCCGCAAATCCACATCTTCCCTAATTCCCTGATGACTGCAACTAAACTTACACGGAAGCCCATTCTTCAAATCGGCCATAATGCCAACATTATACTGATTACTTGCTGAAATTAACAAATAGAGTGGTTCACCCTCCTGATAGAAGAGTCCCTTTTGGGGAATAGCATCACTCAACATATCAGTTGCTCTATTCCCTATCAACTCTGCAATAAAGTCTTCAAGCAACTTGCGATTATCCACATCCTTAGGCCTTAGAGGAAATGCACCGATATTCACTTCACTAATCGACCTTTGGAAACGGGCTTTTGCTACATCCAAAGGAGCACCGTCTCCTGGGAACAAAATATAACCGCCAATCACCTCCTTCTTCAACTGACTACCATCATAATCCTTGTAATAGATAGCATCCCGATAGCGATGCATCTGATTGATGGCATCATTTGGTGGTGTATCCACTCCATTCACATTCCCGTCAATCCGATATTTCGCATCAAATAGGTAAGTCATCTTCATACCCTTCTGCACATCATCCTTCCTCAGCTGAAGCACGATGTCTGGCTTCTGTGGAACAGTTGGCACAACCAGATTCTCCATACTGATATTCTCATTATCCTTATCAGTATGCTTGGGATTATAGACTAACTCAGCCAACTCCACTCCATCCTTCCGGAAGAGAATACGAGAATGTTCGCCCTTTCCCAGTTCCCAAGTGAACACACCGTTCATCTCCATACGATTACGGTGCTCCATATCCTCCATGCTGATACCAAGTTGATTCCTCACAATATGGCTCACCTCAATGAAACACCAAATTTCATAAAGTGTGGCTATATCTTTCGACTGCAGGCGATAGATACCATCATTCAGCGAATAGGCCCGTCGCAACAGATTCCACGTCGTATATACCTGACTATAGCCCGTTGCCCTTTGCAGCACAAGACTCTCCTGATTCAGTCCATTGAATCTTCCCACCGTCCTAAAGAAAGGATTTCGCCTAAGGTGCTTCAAAGTATCCACCATCTCGTCCATATCTTTCTTCATCACGGGAGAGACATTTTTAATGGCTTCAATGCGTTTCTTCAGCGACTCATACTTCTCTGTAATCTGACCAAGCGCATATTTCAGAAAGCGGTTCTCCTGAGTATCATTCGACTGTATCTGTTCTTCCACCCTATATAGATGCGCAGGTTCTCGTCGATGTTCTGCCAGTTCGTTTTCGATGTTGGCAGGCACACGTTTCAATTTATCCGCCCTCAGATACACCTCATATCCATGCAATCGATGGCGAGGTCGCTCTATAATATTCCTGCAAGCCTTGATAAACTTCTGCTGTTCTCCCGCAAACACGCTCCACCAGATCAGTTCCGGCGTTTCTCCAGTCGTGTCTGGCGTAAAACCATGAAAGGTACGCTTCATATAGTCGAGCGACAGCATCCTATACTCCTGCTCTATGTCCTCGATAATCTTCCGCCAGTGCTCATGATAGTTGAGTTTCGTACTCAGCACCTCATAGCCAAGTGTAAACCGCTTTGTGTCCTTACCTATCTTATATATAAGGTTCAGCTCACTCTTGCCGATATCATTACCATAGTTGATAAAGCCTGCCAAAGTGCTCTTCCTGAACGTAAACCGCTCATTGTCACTTTGCAGCATGGATCCGAACTGCGCATGAGTTACCTCTTTGTTAAAATCCACCCATACCGGATACTCTGCATTGTCGAAGAATACTGCAGGCGCCTTTTCGCCTTTGACGATGGGCTCACCATTCCGCTCTACAGCCTCAACACCATCCGACCAAGTGTAAGTAGAAAGAAGATTCTCTTCTCCCACATTACCCTTTGCCTTATTCCAGATGCCCTCGAACTTCGAACATTCGACGTACATCGTGAAATCTTCGTGTCGTATGGTCAGTAGATCCATCTGTCTATAGCTTTTCCTTTAATTCCGATAGTAAATCCTGTTTGAATTGAGATACAATTTGTTTCTTCTCCTCTTCCGTTGGATAACTACCATATGGGAAGTTCTTGTTCAATATGCCATCAATGAAATAGTGATCATCAAAAAAGGTGATATAAAATGACTTTTCTATATCCAAATTTACTGGTCGTGGACTTAATGGCTGATTAAGCTCACAATGATACCAAATAGATTTGGCAACATTGGCTAATGCTATTTCTTGCTCAGTAGCAGTGTTACGATCAAATTCATCAATGATTAAGCCACCTGACATCTCCTGAGTCTGAGAGAGATAGCAGATCGATTCCATAAAGCTAAACCTAAATACGGAATAGGCCGTATCTACAGCCTTATCCAGTTCTTCGATAATAGGAGCGAAGACGAATTCCAACACGTTCCAGACGTCTTCCCCATGAGACAAATGATCAGACAGCTCTCCTGCAATGACTTGTTTCTTTTGTCTTTCCAGCACTTTCAACTCTTTCATAAAGTCATCGTCTTCCTCGATGCTCTGCCCTTTTGCAGCCTTAATGCAAGTAACAAGGGCTCGTTCCATACAATTCTCAATGTAGTTCACAAATGGAGTGATCTTTGAGATATCTGCATGCGCTCCATCTGATGGAGTTGTACCAACAAACCCGTCACAGGAACTAAGTGTATTCAGATAGTTTTCCTTATCTGCACTCTTTACCACTATCATCGGATAACCATGACGAGTCAAGATATAATTTACCAGCAAACGGGCTATTCTTCCATTCCCATCCTCAAACGGATGAATCCGGATATATCGATAATGGAACAAGGCACAAAGTTCAGCCAAAGACAATTCGCCCTTCTTTTCCTCTTCATTATACCATGTAACAAGATCGGTCATCAACGCTGGCGTTTCTTCTGGCGATGCATATTCAAAGCGTTCCCCAGAACGGGTGATGACGCTATTAGGCCGAGTCTTATAGACTCCTGCATGAACAACATAGGAAGTCTGCTGTCCACCAGGCAATTGCCTATATACCGTATAGTCTTCACGAAGAATGGTTTGATGTAACTGCCGTATAAATGTTTCTGTCAAAGGATATTCAGACGCAGCCTGATCTTTCATCATATTCAGTCCCACATTACTGGCCTTCATATCTTCCAGATCCTTCATGTTGGCAACATCCACCACTTTCCCAAATAACAATAGCAATTCCGTCTGTCCATACGTCAGGGTATTACCCTCAATATGGTTGCTGTTGTAATTAAACTCCAGCATAAACTTCCTGTTCAGCCTCTGCAAGTATTCATCCTTTATTGGTTGAACGTTCTGCCACTCTTGGTATAATTCTTCTATCTTTCCCATACGCATCTCTCCTTTTTAACTCCAGAAACTGGTGTAGCCACTTTCGAGGCGGTTTTTCATTTCTTCGAGTTTTGCCAGTGAAACAGAATACACCTTCTCGCCATCATCTTTCTTGGCCGAATACTCTTTCTCTGAAACAACTTTCAACTGCTCACCAATAGTGGTACTCAATTTATCCAGCAACTTGCCAATCTTCGTTTCGTCACCCTCAATACGAGACAGAATCTTCATACTTGTAATCTCATCAAGGGCACGGGCAATGACGAAGTTTTGCTCCAAATCGTTTCCATCCTTATCCTTATTATACGGCAGATTATTCACCACATAGAGCAGAAACTCATTTCTCGTACGATAAGCCACCTTAAATGGCGTACCCTCTAATTCTGTATTCACAGCGTCCAAATACTTCAGAGCTGTGTCGCAGACATCCTTATTTTCCTGATAGACATCTACAGCCTCAACAGCCGTACCAATCAGATTACCGGCCTCTAACTTTCCGATCTTTTCGTATTGTGAGTCCAACCCACCATACAGATCCACCTCATTCATCTCAATGGTCATAGCACGGTCAAGCACCTTACGGCTGAACGAGAATGTCGTTTCATCCATATTCACCGTACCAACAACAATCAAGTTCTGCGGAATGGCGATGCCGTCTTTATTGAACTGCGCCCTTATATCTTTATCAGTAGTCAGTTGAGCAATTAAGTCAAAATACCACTGTTCATTACATTTCTTCAAGATGGGGTCAGTCGTGATCACTCCATTCTCATCACACTTACGAGATTCTACCACACTCAGGTACTCAGCGAAATATTGCTCCACGGGGGCCATGTTCATCTCATCCAAACACAAGAAATATGGCACCTCAGGATTCTCCCAAGCCCTAGCTACAAATTTCAGGAAATCTCCTGCCACAAAGGCTGGTCTCGGATTTCCTTCCTTGTCAACTCCTAAACGACTTACATATCCAATCAACTCACTCGAATCATGCCAATTTGGCTTCACCTGCACCATCTCAAAGTTCTTTGGCTTTTGCGCCTTATACTCTTCTGAGTCTTCAACCCAGCAGGCCCTTGCCAACTCACGCACGATCCTACTCTTTCCCGTTCCAGATATTCCTGCAAGCAGAAGGAAAGGTTTAGATTTGATGGCGGTAATATAGGTGCGATACCCAAACATTGATTGGCCGACTCTCACAAAAGAATATAATTTGGCATCAAATAACACTTTCTTTTGAGGTATATCCATTTTTTGCTTAAAGCTATTGTTCTCAAAGACACCTAAAACATTTTTATAAACATTCAACAACACTTGAATATCATCATATATATTTGAAATATCATCATCATTTAATTCATCAGAATAGCCACTATAGACATAACAATCATCATAGTCATGGTTTTCTATTGAATAATTACTAAAATAATCACGAATGGTAAGGGGAGTTCCATTTTCCTTGTTTTTAACATTCCCCCAATTAAGTACAGGACGAGATACAGCACTTACTCCATATACAACAAGAATCTTATGTTGCTTTATATAGCACAATATGACAGGATAGATCCCATTTTGAGGTTTTTGACCAGGTCCTATAAAACCTATCCAGGGGATATACGCTGGAGTGTTAAACTGCCCCAAACCTAATTTGACTTGTATTTGATCATCCACAGAGAAAGAATAATTCTTCTTAGAAAAGACATAATCACTTTTCCCTTGCTCTTTCTTGGACAAGTTTTCACGCGCTTGCAAGAAGAATCCACGCAACTTTTCCCCAAATGTTTTTTTGTCCGTATTCATATTTAATTATTTACTTTATTAAAGCCTTTAATTTCGACCTATAGAGTTCCAGGGGCAACACTAACGAAATGGTCAGATATCTCTTTATTCTTATAAATTTCCCGTTACATATATAACCCTTAATCATGAATAAAATGAGTTATAATTTTTTCATATTCAGTTTTGAAAACATCAACATCTTGTTGTATTTTCGCGAAAAATGAGTTAAGGACTTTCACCCCACCTCGTCCCCAATAATCCAACTGGAGATTAAACCATTTTTTCGCATCTTGCCTACCTTGCTCACCTAACGCAAATATCTGTTCGTATGTAATATCGCGAAAACATACTTGCTTCGTATAGCCAGGAGATAAAGAATCCCATAAAGCATCTGCATCGGAAATATTATATAAAAATTTTGCAATCATCCGTTCTGGAGATTCTTTGCCTGGAAGCAATACCACATTCTTAGCATTAGAAAGTTTTCGCATTTCTACCTTATTAGTTCTAACATCACCATCTAAAATAATGAGTGAATAAGGATAGCAAAAGGCTGGGACTCCTTTAGAAACCATCTCTACAAGTATGCTGCATGGTAATGTAACATCTACAAATTTCAAACAATTTGCCCTTGTCTTTAGAATGGCTTTTACAAATCGCTCAGTTTCTTTATCTTCTACATATACCGTAATCTTATTTCTATTTCTTCTTGGTGCTACAGCAATAACATTTAAGTCCAAAACAATTCCATTGAAGTCCACATTACTTTTAATGAGTATATTATCGTCTGAGCGTTTCAAATATACCAATCTTACCTGATTAGATGTCTCTGGACGGGTACTTACCTCTTGGTTCAATTCATCTACCGCTTTCAATAAAGAAATAGAATGAGTCGTAAATACAATCTGCAACTTCAATTCTGATGCATATTTTCTTAAGACTCTTAGTAGTTCAACCTGAGACGCAGGATACATTGTTGCATCAAGTTCATCAATAGCCAGAATACCTCCTTGATAAGAAGAATATTTATCCTTGAGCCTCTTGAATGAGAATAACGCCAACAATATCTTAGCAAGATTATCTTGCCCCATAGAATTCTGGTTCCAGTCATACAATGGTGTACTTACTCCCATTGACTGTTTGTTTGTAGAAGAAATGGCTACGGTGGACGTTATTGTTGTATTCGAAATCAGAATCCTATTGTGCAATTCTATAAATTTAGCGACTTCATCATTAGTCAACAAAGTATCATTTGTTTTGACAGAACTCTCTTCTGCAAGTGGAACCAAACGTTTCAAACTAAGAAAAACTGTCGGGAATTGGATATAGCCATCCCCCTTTCCCCTGCTTCCTTTTCGCCAAAAACGTACATTTGGGTCTCCTGGACGCACAATACTCTCAACCTCAAATTGCTGACCATTGTCAAAAAACAAAGACCATTCATGTTCTTTGGGCTTGTCAAATATAGGAGAAAGACGGAATTTATCGCTAAATGCAGAACGATAACTACCACCGCATAACGGTTTCTCGCCATACATGGGATTCTCTTTAGGAATAGAAAATGTCTGTGTAATCATTCCCAATAAAGTAGATTTTTGGGTACCATTTTGACCAGCAATGGCTGTCAACTGGCTTCCAAGTTCAAATTCCTGTTTTTTAAACCCACGAAATTTTTCTATATAAACCTTTTCTATCTTCATATCTATATCCTCTCAATATGAATAATCCCACTTTGGGGTCTTTTTATTTGAAGATCTTCTGGAAATATAATATTCTGTGAATGAGTAAGTAATTCATACCCAATACGTTTCATTTCCACAGTATATTTTAATGGGAACCGATATAATTCCATAGTTGAATATAATGCCCTGATCTGAGGAACATCATCATAAGATAGAATCCACCTGAAATGTGCAGTGCTTTGGAGAAATTCTGCTAATTTGCGATGATCTTCGTTTGTGTAATGATTCATGTATAAACACTTTCCTTTCTCATAATAAGGAGGATCTAAATACACAAAAACGTTATCATCTAATTCATGCAAAAAATCCAACGCATCCATATTACTGACCCTTATATGCTCTCTCCGAGCAATAATATCTTGTAAGCGATTTATCAAATATACCTTATTAAAACGACAATCTATTTTGTAGGTTGCCGTTCTCTGTTTCTCTTCAGAAGCACCACCGATAGCCCCCCCTGTAATTACACCAGATCGGTTAGTTCTCGACAGGAAAAATGTTGCGACACCTAATTCAAAAGAGGGTTCATTTGACTCCTTCAGTATTCTTCTCTGTCGATGCCATTCGTCTATCGTTACAGGAATATCTTTTATTACTTGGAGGAAACGATCTGAATCGTTCAATAAAGAATTCCAAAAAGAATAGATTCCAATATTTGCATCATTGATGATGATATTATCAACAGCACTCTGCATTAACAGATTCAATGCCGCTCCTGCCCCACCTGCATATGGCTCCACATAGGTTATGTGCTGCATATTATTAGCACAGAAAAGATCAACCAGGAAACTGGTCATTAAAGCCTTACCACCAGGGTATCGTAACGGACTACTATACATTTTGACTGCTATTTTCTTTTATGTCCAATAGAATCTCAAACAATGGGAAAAGGAAATCCCAAAAACGATTAAGGAATTGCTTATCCAAATATACAGTTTCCTTACTGTGCTGATAACCATTCAGCACATCTAAACTGAACTCGTTAGCGTCATTAGTAAGTTTTACAATTATCGAGTTCGCTTTCGGCTTTTTAGTTTTCATTCTTTCTGCGACAAAATCCAAACGATGGTGCAAGGTTATTTCTCTTATTGCTTTACCCCTTTGCGCTTGCAATTCACCTACTAGATCTTCTGTTTGCAACCAATTCAAGACGGCTAAATCTAAGAATATTCTAATAGATGCAGCAACTGCATTTTTATACCTGCTTACAGACAAGCACTTAAGCTCATTGAAAATCCCTTGAAGTCTGTAATCTGATGTATGGATTTCATAAATTGGAAGAATTAATTTTGAGCGATTTGGGTCTCCTTTTAATACATCCTTCTCTTTTCCTTTTTGCTCTTGGTCTGATTCTGCTTGATTATCATTTTCATCTGGAGATTCTTCTTGTTTGTTGCTCACAATATAAGGGTCAGTAACATTTGTGTCCACTTTAGGAAGTTTACCCAAGATGTCTTCCAAATTTGTGGTGATTGTTCGGGTATCAATTTGAATATCAGGATTATCACTTACAATATTTTTGATTAATTCTGCATAAGCGGCAAGAAAACCTCTTCGATTCTTTAACTTAACTTCTAATCCTTCATAATCTACTCCCCATTGTTTCTTTACTATGGTATTAGAAAAAAAACGTTCAAGAATAGTAATCGGGAACTTGTATGATGTTGCATCCTTAAATTGCTGCTCTGAAAGAATCTCCTTAACTTCTGGAGTCTTTATCAAATCTATTAAGCGTAGATTACGAATAGCTGCTTCAATTTCGCCTTGTGGCATAGAAGATTTTGAAGATAATAATTCCATATTATCTCCATATTTTTTATATAAAGCCTCTACCCATCTTAATTGCTGAATCCTCGACCACTTCTGTTGCATCGTTGACATACTGTTTCTTTGGCAAATATACCATTCTGCATCATCAAAAGATGGAGCAACAATCACTTTAATTTTATCTAATGGTATTCTGCCTTTGGACAAATTTCTAACATATGCCCTTATGCTCTTTGGTGCTTTATTGGGGTCATTTAAAAGTTTTAAAGCAAGAACCCGTCTGTTACCTTCTGCAACATAAAATTTTTGTGATTCCTCATCTTTCCATACGACAATAGGATCTGCGGGAATATATTCTGTTGCAATTGACCTTAGTAATTCAAAAAAATATTTTTTATCTTTATCCTCAGCTATCAAATCTTCAGTAAAATCTGCTAATGTGATATGCTTTTCCTCAGGGTTAAGACGTGGATTCTCATTCCATAGTCTTAACTGATCTATGGATCGAGGAGTTTTCTTTTCTAGCCATTCATATTTATTCTCCATTTCTTAGAATTATTAATTCGTATAACATTTCATCAAGAACTCCTTCAGTGGCTCCAGATACTCCGCATCCAGATTCCAGTGATGGGTATTCTCGTAGTTTGATTTGAAACATTTCTATTCAGTAATAAGTTCTCGTTTCTCACATCCTATCAACTCTGCAATTTTAGCCAATGTCTGCAAGTCGGGCTGGTGCATGTTGGTACACCACTTACTGACTGTTACGGCAGAGACGCCCAACTGTTCTGCCAGCCATTTACTAGTCTTTTGGTTCTCTACAAGAACTACTTTAAGCCGATTAAGAGGTCTTTCGCTCATCTTTATTTAATTTAAATCGAGTGCAAATATAATAAAAGATTGTGATATCACCAAATTTATTGGTAATTATCTATCATTATTGTCATTTTTGAGTGACCTTTTGTTGTCCTCGAAATGTCAAAATTTCAACTTTTTCTAATATTTCCTTAAAAAGAGATTCTTTTGTTGTTCTTTTGCACCCGTTTTATTAGGATAACGTAAAAGATGAAAACAATTAGAACATTGGAGGAAATGCCGGGTGCATTGTCCTACCTCATTGAGAAAGTGGAGGGTCTGGAAAAGACCGCCCAGAGTTTGCTGAACAGGCAAGAAGAGAGAAGTTCACCGCATTGGATGGATGTTGATGAACTATGTGACTATATCCCATCCCACCCTGTCAAACAAACGGTTTATGGTTGGGTGTCTGATAAGCAGATACCACACCACAAGATTAACAAAGCACTAGTTTTTCTCCAGTCAGAGATTGACGATTGGATGAAGCAGTGTGGCAATAAGCGTTTAGAAAAGCAAAGACAGAATTCACAAAAATCACGAACAATATGAAAAAGAAAACAGTACCAGCTATCCTCATCCATCTGGATTGGATAGAGACTATCAAGTGTCTTTCCCACGAACAAATTGGAGCGTTTATCATAGCGATGTTGGACTATGCCAACACGGGGAAAAAGGGCAAATCCTTGAAAGGCCGATAAATAAAGGCGTTTTGGGAGATTTCAGCGTTTGTTTCCGGTTCTGAAGGTCTTGGGTTTGAATCCCAACGGGATCACATCAATAAACACAGTTTAGTCCTGCACTTATTTCCAGGACAACTGTGTTTCTTTATTCTCAAGCAGTTTCTGTTTGATATACTCCTGAATATCGTATGGAGTGATATCATAGACGGGGTTAAGTTGCAGAAACTCTTTGTCTTTTCTGAATCGCTCTCCATCACACAAAATAGCCAGAAGATTCTTTCTTTTAAGAAGATGTCCAGAATGCTCTAAAGCCATTTCTATCATTTCCTGAATATCAACGCCTTCATTCAGAATAGTATATATATCATAATAATCGCGGAACTTGCTACGACGGATCATAGCCTCCATCTTCATCGCGCCAATAGACTTAATGTCAGCTAACTGCAAATTATTCTTATACGGAATAACTTGCATAGACGATATTCGTTTTCTTGGTGCAGCATAAAAAGACAATTTCACGCCTTCAACAACAAACTCCACAAAATTAAAGCCACCTATTTCCATAGAATCTATTTTGCAAACAGACTCTATTTCTTGCTTGATAGCTGAAATAGGCACTTCTGACTTGTCTTTGGAAGATTTCTTCCAGCTCATAAAATCCAAATCTTCACTCTGACGCTTATTCAACTGCAAACTCAATGCCGTCCCACCCACCAAGACAAAAGGTCGGATACAGACCAAGCGAGTAATTCGCTCAAAAATGTCCGTAGTTTGAGGTGCTAAGCCATTCATCATGCAACCATCCGTTTATTGAGTTGGCGAGTCTCCATTGACTTTACATAAGCCCCAGGTCTTTTCACATGGAAATACCACCAGGCAATGAATTTATTAAGCACATAATAACGGTCTCCTAAAGGAACAACATTCTGAACCCAAACATTCTTTATAAACTGATAAGGATAAATCTCGAAGAGTCTATCTATATCATCCATATCAAGATGCAAGATAACATGCTCCACCAAGATGTCATCAGGCACATCCTTGATGGCATCTACATTATACGACCAAAAAGCATTCACTTGTTTAAGTCGTTTAATTAGATATGGTTTTATTTCTTTCTTTTGCATCATGAATTGCTATTATCGTGGGCAAAAGTACATAAAAAAGCTGAAAGTTCCAAATTTCCAGGCAGTTTTCTTGATTCCACCCTACTCTTCTTTGAAAGTTCTGAATTTTTTGAAGGTGATGTTGGAGTGTCACAGAGGGGTCAGATTTCGTGGCAAATATGCTATTTTGACTCTTCAGCATAGATTATATGATTGCAAAGATCTGAAAGAATAAATAATTCAGCGTAATAACTGACATCCGACATAGATTGTGTAATATATTACTCCATTTCAATGGTTTATAAATTAGGATATTAGAAACTTACTGACATAAAACCGACATAATACTGACATATTACCGACATAAGACCGACATAAAAGGCGGTCTTATGCAATAAGAGGCTAATATGATGCGAGCAGTAAGGGAAGCAAATGGGAAGATAAGGGTTAGCAAATTTTAGAATAAGGTTAGTTGTTGAATTCTCGAGAGAATTGAACAACGAGATTAGTCCTTACGATTGCGAAGAGCAGGGTTGTTTCTCAAATTCTCGAGAGAATTCAGAAACAATTGTAAATCTGAAAATGCATAAGGGCCAAGTATCAAACTTGCGAGCCACCTTATCGAAAGCCATGAGACTGCAATATGACAGACAAATGACTGTTATATGTCGGTTCTATGTCAGTAATATGTCGGTTTTATGTCAGTATATTCAAGTTTAATTCAAACGGAAACTATTGAAAACAAACAATTTAACCCACAAATTATGTCGGATGTCAGTAAAAGCAGATATTTTTATAGCAAATTATAAATTTGACCAACCCAGAGAATAAATGCCAAGCCGTAGCTGACGGAAACAAGGCTCGATCCAAGGCCTATTAATCTTGCCCTTTACTTACTGACCACTTCACGCTCAAAGAAGTCCAGGAAGAAAGGCCAGTTGGGACCAGCTTCATGGCCGCCATGATGCTGGCGATAAGTGAGTCGACCTTCCATCAGGCCGTTGTCCATGCCTGGGAAGAGGTCTGTGCCTACGCCTTTATAGCCGAGCAGTTCATATACGGGCGATGCCTTTGAGGCCGATATGAACGAGCCCACCACATCCTGCCATTTATCGCCGTTCCAACTGCCGGTAGATATGAAGCAGGCGCGTGGGGCGCAGAGTGCTATAAGCTCATGCTGATCAACTGGTATGTCGTTTTCTGTCAACGGGTCTGTACCGTATTTTATCAGATTGCCGCATACCCAATGGTATTCCTCATGTGAGACAATGTTACCGATGCTCTCACCACAGTCACGACGCCATCCTGCTGCGCCCGCCTTTCCTGACGAGGCGATGAATCCGGCTGCGATGCGCTCCTCGAAGGCCATCGCCACGAGCGAGGCCTTGCCATAGCGTGAAACGCCCTCAATGGCGCACTTGGTGGCATCGAACGTCTTGTCGGTCTCAAAGTAATCTATCAGACGTGAAAGACCCCAACCCCAAGCACGTAGCGAGCCCCAGTCGGTTGGCTGACGGTGCCCACCTTTATTGCATAGACCGATGATGCCGTTGGTCAGTCCCGACCCAGCATCAGCTTGGATGGACGAGGGATTGATGGTGGCAGCAGCCCAACCACGCTCTATCACCAGCTGTTTCCACGACACACCTCTGCCAAAGCTACGGAGGGGGTCACCACCTCCGAATCCGAATTCTATGACGACGGGGAGGTTCTGCTTGCCATCTGGATATACCACGTTGGCCTCTATCTCAACCTTGATGGACGGACAAGTCGAGTTGTCCACCACACCTTTCAGATAACGGACCACTACAGGTTTTCCTGCAAATTCCTTCTTCTCCTCGTTGGTCACCTCCCATTTCACGTTAGGCACACTCTCTGGAATACGGCCATATACATTGTCCTCAAACAGACGTACGATTTCTGGGCGACGCACCTTATACCACATCTTAGCATTAGTCACCTTCTTGCCACTTTCAGTAACAAGCGGATCAGGATAGAAGGGATAAGGATTTGCAATGAGCTCATCATAGTTGGGATGCTTGCTTTCATCAGGACTGTTGGGCTGGCGGCCTTCACGAGGCTGGCCGACTCCGACTTTAGCCAGCATATCAGCATAATCAGCTGCAGCAATCTTGCGAAGGCTGTCCTGGTTGACACGGTTTCCGCCTCCGAACATCATGAACTGAGCGTTTGCCGTAAACGGGATGCATGCTATCAGCATCGTCCCGAAAAAATACTTCAAGGTTTTCATATTCATATTATTCATTCTGAGGTTGCAAAGATACAAAGAAAAAAACGGATTATCATGCATAATCGACATTTTTTTAGTTATTCAGGATATTATTTGGTAGTCTTGATTATTTTGGGTATCTTTGCAGGCGATTCAGAATAATTGATAAGGTCATGAAAATAAAAAAGTTTCTTGCTGCTGCGCTATTGGCAGTTACTACAGGTTCGACACTCCTGGCTCATGCCAGTCAGGCGATTACCCCACTTTGGCTTCGTGATGTTCAGGTGAGCCCCGACGGTTCACGAGTGCTCTTTTGCTACAAAGGAGATATCTATAAGGTTTCGACCAACGGCGGAACGGCTGTTCAGCTGACCACACAGGACAGCTATGAATGTTCGCCCGTCTGGAGTGCTGACGGCCAGCAGATTGCCTTTTCCAGCGACAGACACGGAAATCTGGATATCTTTGTGATGCCTGCCGATGGCGGCTCTGCCACACGCCTGACCTATAACAGTACGGCGGAAGTGCCTCAGGCTTTTACACCCGACGGTAAATGGGTGCTGTTCGGAGCAGATATCCAGGATCCGGCATCGAGCGTGATGTTTCCCTCCAGCAGACTCCCTGAGTTATATAAGGTTCCCGTGAAAGGAGGTCGAACGCTGCAGGTGTTAGGGACACCTGTTGAGATGCTCTGTTTCGCACCAGACGGAAAGAGTTTCTTCTATCACGACCGTAAGGGTTATGAAGATGAGTGGCGCAAGCACCATACCTCTTCGATTACCCGAGATATATGGTATTATGACGCCCAGACTGGTCAGCACACCAATATCACAGACCGTCCTGGTGAGGACAGGAATCCTGTGGTCAGTGCCGACGGGAAGACACTCTATTACCTGAGCGAAGACAAGGGCGGCAGCATGAACGTGTATAGTTGCCAATGGCAAGGCATTAAAGCCACATCTCCCAAGCCTCCCATCAGCATACGTAACGTCACAAGTTTCGAGACCCACCCCGTCCGTTTCCTGAGTATCGCGAAGAACGGTTTGCTCTGTTACACCTATAACGGAGAAATCTATACTCAGAAGAGCGGCGCCCAGCCTCAGAAACTGAACATTACGTTGACCCGCGACGACGAGCCCGCCATTGCCAACCTCAGTTTTACCAGCGGCGCACGTCAGCCCGTGGTGAGCAAAGACGGTAAACAGGTCGCCTTTATGGTGCGAGGCGAGGTGTTTGTGACCAGCACGGAATATGCCACCACTCGCAGAATCACTCAGACAGCAGGTGCTGAGGCCGATGTTGATTTCGCACCCGACGGGAGAACCATTGTCTATGCCTCTGAACGCAATGGTAACTGGCAGCTCTACACCGCCAGCATCGTAAGGGATGAGGATCTGAACTTTGCCAACGCGACGCTGATAAAGGAAGAAAGTGTGTTCCCAGAACTGCCCGCTTTGAATCTGGAAGGAAAGATTGATTTCTCTCAGGTGGAGCGCCGCTATCCCAAATACAGTCCCGATGGTAAGAAACTGGCATTTATAGAAGACCGTATCAAACTGAAGGTGGTAGACCTGAAGACCAAGAAGGTAACACAGGTGACCGACGGCAGCAAGTGGTATGATCAGGACGGAGGATTCGACTTTGAGTGGAGTCCAGACGGTAAGTGGTTCGTTCTGAGCTACATAGCCAACAAGCGCGACCCTTATACAGACCAAGGTATCGTCAGTGCTGAAGGCGGTGAGATTCATCCCATCACACAGAGCGGCTATATGAGCGGGAGTCCACGCTGGGTGATGGACGGTAAGGCCATCCTGTTCGAGAGTGAGCGCTATGGCATGCGTAGTCATGCCTCATGGGGCAGTCAGACAGATGTTTTTCTGGCATTCCTTACGCAGGACGCATACGACCGCTACCGTTTGTCGCCAGAAGACTATGCGCTACTGAAAGAATTGGAAAAGAAAAACGAGAAAAAGGACGATAAGAAGGAAGACGGAAAGAGTAAAAAGGATGACAAAAAGAACGACAAGAAAAAAGACAAGAAAGACGATAAGAAAGACGATAAAAAGGCTGAGACAGATTCCGTCAAGACAGTAGTGATTGAATTCGAGGGCTTGGAAAACCGCATTGTCAGACTGACACCCAACAGCAGCAGACTGGGCGATGCCATCGTGAGCAAGGACGGAGAAAGCCTGTACTACTTCTCGGCCTTTGAGGATAAGCCCGACTTATGGAAGATGGACTTGCGCAAGCATGAGACCAAATTGCTGAGCAAGGGCGGAAGCGGCTCCCTGCAAATGGACAAGGACGGCAACCTGTACTCGTTAGGAAGCAGCATGATGAAGATTGAAAAAGGTGACAAGACGACTCCTATTACCTACAATGCCCAGATGAAACTGAACCTTGCTGACGAACGTGAATACATGTTGCGCCACGTGGCCAAGCAGATCAACAAGAAAATCTTCCGAACGGACTATAACGGTTGCGACTGGGAACTGATGGTGCGGAACTATGCCCGCTTCATGCCACATATTGCCAACAACTACGACTTTGCCGAACTGCTGGGCGAGTTGTTGGGTGAGTTGAACGTGAGCCATACAGGTGGAAGGTTCAGACCTACAGCTAAGGGAGACAACACGGCTCAGTTAGGATTGCTCTATGACCTGACAGAGGCGACAGAAGGCATGAAGATCACCGCTATATTGGAAGGCGGTCCCTTCAGCAAGGCCAACAGTAAGGTGAAAGTGGGTGATGTCATTACAGCCATCAACGGAGAACCCTTAGGAAAGGATACTGACCTGGCACAGTTGCTGAACCAATGCAAGGGTAAGAAAACATTGGTAAGTCTGAAAGGAAGTGCTGGCAAATGGGACGAGGTAGTACTGCCCATCAGCCAGTCGGAACAGTCAGACCTTTTATATAAGCGTTGGATCAAGAGTCGTGCTGCCGAGGTGGAGCGTCTGTCTAACGGACGTTTAGGCTATGTACACATAGAAGGTATGAACGATGCCAGCTTCCGTGATGTTTATTCCGACATCTTAGGCAAATACAACCTGAAGGAGGGCATTGTCATAGACACCCGCTACAACGGAGGCGGTCGTCTGCATGAAGACATAGAGATATTATTCTCTGGCAAAAAATACTTTACACAAGTTATTCGCGGCAGGGAGGCTTGTGATATGCCCAGCCGTCGCTACAATCACCCCAGTATCATGCTGCAGGCCGAGGGTAACTATAGCAACGCCCACGGAACGCCTTGGGTGTACAGCCATCAGAAGATCGGCAAGTTGGTGGGTGCTCCCGTGCCTGGCACCATGAGTTCTGTGAACTGGGAAACGCTGCAAGATGCCACGTTGGTATTTGGTGTGCCTGTCGTCGGATATCAGTTGCCAGACGGTTCCTATTTGGAGAACACACAACTGGAGCCAGACGTCTATATATTGAATCGTCCGGAAACCGTTGTCACAGGTACAGACCTTCAATTGGAAGCCGCTGTACGTGAATTGCTAAAAGAACTTTAATTAGTTTAAGACATAAGATGAAAAGACTATTTTTGAGTTTTGCTTTATTGGCAGGAGGACTGTTAGGAGCACAGGCTGAGGTGGATCCCAACTTCTACATCTACCTCTGTTTCGGACAGTCGAACATGGAGGGCAATGCTTCGTGGGAGAGTATGGATAATACGGTGGATGATCGTTTCAAGATGCTCGCCACTTGCAATTTCGACAATCCCAAACGCACGATGGGCAACTGGTATACGGCAAAATGCCCCATTGTCAGTCCTATGGGAAAGTTAGGTCCCAGCGACTATTTCGGTCGTACAATGGTGGCCGCCCTTCCGAAAGACGTGAAGGTAGGGGTGGTAGCCGTTGCGATGGGAGGCAGTCCTATCGAAGCGTTCTACAAGGACACGGGAAAGAACCTGATAGCCCAGAAGTCTGGCGAGTGGTGGGCACAGTTAGCCAACTGGTATTACGCAGGCGACCCTTACAAGCGACTGGTTGAAATGGCCAAGAAGGCGCAGGAGGTGGGCGTGATCAAAGGCATCCTGCTACATCAGGGCTGCTCGAACAACGGCGATTCCAACTGGCCCAATATGGTGAAGAAAATCTACGACGACATTCTCAAGGATCTTAATCTGAACGGCGACACCATCCCCCTCTTCGTAGGCGAGACCGAGCGTCAGAACATGGGTGGAAGCTGTTATGCCCACAACACCGTAGTGGCCAAGGTTCCCAATGTCATCAAGAATAGTTATGTGATCAGTTCTGAACAACTGCCTGGCAATGGTCAAGACTCCTGGCACTTCTCGGCTGCTGGCTACCGTATTTTCGGTAAGCGCTATGCTTTCAAGGCGCTGCAAGTGATGGGCAAAGAGACACAGATGGATCCTGAGTACCAGATGAATGCCAGTCTGAAGAAATTCTTTACGCCCAAGAGTGTTGATACCCTTTTCGTCAGGAAGGCAGGCACTTCTCTTGGACTGATGCTCACCTGCACATACGTTGACGGTCATACTGAGAAAATCAAGGATGCTACCTATACCAGTACCGATTTTGAACTCAAGCAAGGCTACATCGTCAAGTTCGGAGAGGCTGGCACGAAAGGTACGGTGACAGCCACCTTTACCGATTTCTTTGGTGAGGTGCATGAGGTGGTGCTTACCATCCAATCGGAGGGCACCGCAGCCATCAATACCGTCAATGCTGACCAGAATGACAGTCAAAAAGCCGTCTTCGACCTGCAAGGCCGAAAGGTAACCAACGAACCATCGAAGAAGGGCATTTACATCGTCAACGGCAAGAAAGTCGTCAGATAAAAGCAGTTTTCTTCAGCATTCAGACCCCTAATTCTCCTTACTTAGGAGGGTTTTCATCCCCGCAGACACAATAAATGCGGGGATGTTTGCGTTTATATGGTTGTATATATACAAAAAAAATAAGGTATGATAGATTATATCAAGGGGGAGTTGACCGAACTGACCCCCGCGCTGGCAACTGTAGAGGCTGCCGGAGTAGGTTACGGACTGAACATTTCGCTGAACACCTACAGTGCCATCCAGGGCAAGAAGGAGGTGAAGCTCTATGTGCATGAGGCGATTCGCGAGGATGCCTACGTGCTCTTCGGCTTTGTAAACAAGAAGGAGCGTGAAATGTTCGAGCTGCTCATCACGGTGAGTGGCGTTGGTGCCAATACGGCCAGGATGATGCTGTCGGGCATGAGCGTGAGTGAGTTGTGCAACGCCATCTCGACAGGCAACGCCCGATTGATTCAGGGCATCAAAGGCATCGGAAAGATGACGGCCCAGCGACTGATTGTCGACCTGAGGGACAAGATTGTGGCCCTTGGCATTGCCGACGAGATACCCGCTGGCGGACAGATTTCCGCGCCTGTGAACAATCAGGTGAAGGACGAGGCTGTATCGGCGCTAACCATGTTAGGCTTTGCCCCCGCTCCCACACAAAAGGTAGTGTTGCAGATTCTGCAGCAGCAGCCTGACCTGCCTGTGGAACAAGTCGTAAAATTGGCACTGAAACAAATTAAATAGGCACCCACCCCCTTCCCCTCCCGAGGGGAGGAGAGATTGGATAGACTATAGGATGAAAAGGTTTTTTATCAGTCATAAAAAGATCAGGAAGAGTATCTCGATAAGAGGTATTCTCTATATGACTTTTTCCATTTTCATCGCAGTCTCTTTATTTGCCATACCTCCACAAGACAATAATCCAAGACGCGCCACGACTCAGACGCAAAGTAATCAAACTCCACTCCCCTCGGGAGGGGATGGGGGTGGGTCGGATTCGCTGCTACATCCCCGTTGGAAAATCCAGAAGACCGCTCCCGTATTGGTAGAAGACCTCGACTCATCGGCCCTCGACCTGAAGATGCCTGACAATATCCGTCAGACAGTTGAATACGACGACTCACTGAATGTCTACTTTGTCGGCTCGAAGATCGGCGACACCTATCTGAACGCACCAATACTGATGACCCCTGAGGAATACCAGAAATGGAGCGAGAAGCGTGCCCTGTACGACTTCTTCCGCCAGAAAGACGCAGAAAACGTCAAAACGGAGGGCAAGGACAAATTCTCATTTGCTGACATGCACTTCGATTTGGGTCCTGCAGAGAAGATTTTCGGCCCTGGCGGTGTGCGTATCAAAACCCAGGGAACGGCTGAGCTGAAATTAGGTGCCACATTGAAGAACATCGACAATCCCTCGTTGCCTATCCGTAATCGCAAGACTACGAGCTTTGACTTCGACGAGAAGATCAACCTGAACGTGAACGGAAAGGTGGGCGACAAGGTGAATATGAACCTGAACTACAACACCGATGCCACCTTCGACTTCGATACGCAGAACATGAAGTTGAAATACGACGGCAAGGAAGACGAAATCATCAAACTGGTGGAAGGCGGAAATGTGAGTTTCCCCTCGAACAACTCGCTGGTAAAGGGTGCCTCCAGTCTGTTTGGTCTCCGCACAGATATGCAGTTTGGCAAGCTGAAGCTTCAGACGGTGGTCTCGCAGAAGAAATCCGCCACGAAGAGTGTCTCAGCAAAAGGCGGCACACAGACCACCGCCTTCGAACTGAATGCTGCTGACTACGAGGAAAACCGTCACTTCTTCCTCTCGCACTATTTCCGTGAGCATTACGATCAGGCGATGGCGACCCTGCCCAACTTGACGACAGGTATTGAAATCAATCGCGTGGAGGTGTGGATCACCAACAAGACAGGTACCACCTCGAACACCCGTAATATCATCGCTCTCACGGACTTAGGTGAGAACACAAGGCTGAGCTACCGAGATTGGACACTGACGGGTGAGATAGTACCCTGCAATGCTGCCAATACCGAGTATCAGACGATGGTAAGCCAATATGCCGAGGCCCGCGATATTGATCAGGCAAGCACGGTTCTGGCAGGTCTCAAGGACTTCGAGGGCGGTGTGGACTATGAGAAGTTAGCGAGCGCACGTCTGCTGAACTCATCGGAATATACAGTAAATAAGGCATTGGGCTACATCACGCTGAAGACCAGTCTTCAGACAGACCAGGTACTGGCTGTAGCCTACGAGTTTACTTATGGCGGACAGACCTATCAAGTGGGAGAATTCGCCAGCGACAACACCCAACCAGCACAGGCCCTGTTTGTAAAGACGCTGAAGAACACGTCGAACAACCCCACGCAAGGCAACTGGGACCTGATGATGAAAAACGTGTATTATCTGGCCACGACAGTGGAGAAGACCAAGTTCCGTCTCGACATCAAGTATCAGAGCGATACGGCTGGCGTTTATCTGACCTATATTCCTGACCAGCGTGTGAAGGAACAGACGTTGCTGAGGATGTTAGGGTGCGACCGTTTAGACAATAACTTCAAGAACCACTCCAATGGTTATTTCGACTTCGTGGATGGCTATACCGTGAGCGGCGGTCGTGTGTTCCTACCTTCAGCAGAACCATTCGGCGACTATCTGCGTAAACAGCTCACAGCCAAGGGCCTCTCTGATGCAGAAGCCGATAAATACGTGTTCAGTCAGCTTTACGACTCCACGAAGACGGTGGCTAAGCAGATTGCCGAGAAGAACAAGTTCGTGATGACAGGTCAATACAAAGGCCGCAGTGCCAACGTCATCTCGCTCGATGCCGGCTATGTGCCTCAGGGATCGGTGGTGGTGACAGCAGGCGGTGTGACCTTGCAGGAAGGCTCCGATTACTCGGTGGACTATAATGCTGGCGAGGTGACGATCCTGAACCAGAGCATCATCGATGCCGGCACCAACGTGAACGTGTCGTTGGAGACGAATACAGAATACGGCATGCAGCGGAAGACGATGCTCGGCCTGAACTGGGAATACGACTTCACGAAGAACTTCCAGATTGGCGGTACCATCATGCACCTGTCGGAACAAGCTTTGATTTCCAAGGTACAAATGGGTGAGGAACCGCTGAGGAACACCATCTGGGGTTTGAACGTAAACTGGAAGCAAGACAGTCAGTGGCTGACGAGTATGTTGAACAAGATACCGCTGCTACATGTGAAGGAACCCTCGCACATCACCTTCACTGGTGAGTTCGCCCACCTGATAGCAGGCACGGCCAGCGGCACTCAGGACAATGCCTCGTATATCGACGACTTCGAAAACACGAAGAACTATATCTCCGTAGGTGAGCCCAAACAGTGGACCATCTCAAGTGTACCCACGATGTTCAGGGAATCATCGGACAAGACAGGTGTAACCAGCGGCTACAACCGTGCACTGTTGGCTTGGTACTATATCGATCCCATCTTCACCCGTCATTCCTCGACTCTCACGCCCAGTCATATCAAGAGCGACCTGGAACAGCTCTCCAACCACTATGTGAGAGAGGTGTACGTGAAAGAGCTCTACCCCAACCGTCAGCAGTCGACCTACAGCGGCGCCACTTCAACCCTCTCCGTACTGAACCTGGCCTATTATCCAGAGGAGCGTGGTCCCTATAACCTGACCACTGACCTGAACAGCAACGGTACCCTGCGACAGCCAGAAACCAAATGGGGCGGTATGATGCGCAGATTAGAAACTACTGACTTTGAACAGGCCAATATCGAATATATCGAGTTCTGGATGCTCGATCCCTACATCTACCTCCGTGAGCAGGGCTACGCCTCCGACTATAGCGGTGACCTCTATTTCAACCTCGGTGAGATGAGCGAGGATATCCTCCGCGACGGCAAGAAATTCTACGAGAGCGGTATGCCCGTCGACGGCACCAACTCGTTTACTGAAACACAGTGGGGACGTATCCCCGTACAAGCCACACAGACCTACGCTTTCGCCACAACCTCAGGTTCAAGAGCCTTACAGGATGTGGGTCTGAATGGTCTGAACGACGAACAGGAGCGTGAATACGGAGCCTATAAGGAATGGCTCAATGCCCTCGGAGGCATCGTCACCAACGATAGCATCCTACAGGCTTGGCGCAACGACCCTGCCAACGATAACTACCACTACTATCGCGGCTCTGATTTCGACAACGAGCAAAAGAGTATCCTCGATCGCTATAAGCGCATCAACAATCCTCAGGGCAACTCGCCAGATACGGACGACCGCACGGAATCGTATGACACCAGCTATAAGACAGGTCCGGATGTGGAGGATATCAACCAGGACTTCACGCTGAACGAATATGAGCGCTACTACCAGTATCGCGTGCATATCAGTCCTGAGATTCTCGACGCCTACCGCAATGGCAATGCCGTACCAGGTTCATTTATCACAGATATGCGTACCAGTGGTGTGAAACTGCGTAATGGTGACACCACCAGCGTGAACTGGTTCCAGTTCCGCATCCCCATAACGGAATACGAGAGGAAAGAAGGATCGATTGCCGATTTCTCCAGCATCCGTTTCATGCGTATGTTCCTGACCAATTTCCAGAAGCCCATCGTGCTGCGCTTCGGTAGTCTCGATCTGGTGCGTGGCGAGTGGCGTATCTATAAGCAGAACCTCACAGGCGGTCTGGAGACTGGTACGGTAAAGGTAAGTGCAGTGAATATCGAGGAAAACAACGACAAACAGCCCGTCAACTACGTGTTGCCTCCAGGTATCAGTCGTGTAACAGACCCCTCGCAGCCGCAGTTGGTAGAGAACAATGAGCAAGCCCTGAACATTGTGGTGGAAAACCTGAGTCCGCAGGAGTCGAAGGCCGTTTATAAAAACTCCAACTACGACTTGCGCCAATATAAACGGATGCAGATGTTCGTGCATGCCAACCATCTGATACCAGACCAGACATCGCTGAAGGACAATCAGTTGGCTGTGTTCATCCGCTTAGGTAGCGACTACAAGAGCAATTACTATGAATACGAGATTCCGCTGAAGCTGACGCCAGACCGTAATACCTACAGCCGCTATTCAACCACAGACCGTCGGGAGGTATGGCCTGAGGACAATATGCTTGACATCGACCTCAGCGTATTCACCGCTCTGAAGAAAGAGCGCAACAAGCAGAAGGCACAGGGTGCAGCCTCGTATAACCAGATGTTTACGGCCCACGATGAGAAGCGTCCTAACAATAAGGTGAGCATCATGGGTAATCCCACCTTGGGTGAGGTAAAGACAATGGTGATTGGTGTGAGAAATGTCTCTGGCGAGATAAAATCAGGTGAGGTCTGGGTAAACGAGCTGCGACTGATGGAGACCAATAACGACGGTGGTTGGGCTGCCTCAGGAAATCTGCAGGTGCAGCTCTCTGATTTCGGCTCTGTGAATGTGACAGGCCGCTATATCGGCGACGGTTTCGGAGGCTTAGAAGAGAGTGTGATGCAGCGCAGTACGGATACCCAGAGACAATACTCCGTGACTACCTCGCTCGAACTGGGAAAGTTCTTCTCTGAGAAGGCCCAAGTATCGGCACCTCTGTATTATTCCGTCACAAAGGATGAGATACGTCCGCGCTATAATCCCCTCGACTCCGACATGCGTCTGAAGGATGCCCTCGACGCTGCTGCCGACCAGCATGAGCGTGACAGCATCGAGTCGTTGGCGGTGTCGAAAACCACCAACACAAACTTCTCACTTAGTAATGTGCGCTGGGGACTGAAGACCAAGAAGCATCCGATGCCCTACGATCCGGGTAACTTCTCGTTCAGCTACAGTCACGCCCACCAGTACACCTCTGGCGAAACGACGGTCTATGAGAAACGCGACGAATGGCGTGGAGCACTGAACTATAGCTATTCGCCCGTGTATAAGACCTGGGAGCCTTTCGGCAAACTGAAGGGAAAATCGAAGTGGCTCAACTTCCCCAAGGCCTTTGGATTGAACTACCTGCCACAGAGCATCAGTTTCAACTCAACCATCAGTCGTGAGTATTATGAACTGCAAGAGCGCGACCTCGAGGATTTGGGCGGTCAGGCACTGCCATTGATCTTCAACGAGCAATTCCTCTGGAACCGCGATTTCTCGATAAGATGGGACTTTACAAAAAATCTGCACTTCAATTTCCAATCGGCTACCCACGCTCAGATTGAGGAGCCCTATACCCCTGTAAACAAAGATCTCTACCCAGATCAATATTCTGCGTGGAAAGACTCCGTTTGGCAAAGTATCAAGAACCTGGGTACCCCACTCGACTATCAGCAGCAGACTACTGCTTCCTATCAGTTGCCACTAAACAAGCTGCCCATCTTCGACTGGCTGAACAGCGATGTCTCATATACCGCCAACTACTCGTGGACACGTGGTACGGAACTCGAAGACGGTACCTCATTAGGTAATATCATCAACAGCCGCAGAAACGTGAACATCAATGCGACGCTGAATATGGAGACGCTCTATAACCACTTCCCCTTCCTGAAGAAGGTGAGCGAGCGATTCAAGAAAGCAATTCCCAAGAAGACCCCTGCGAAAACAGCCTCACCCGGAAAAGCCGGAAAAACTGGAAATTCCGGAAAACCCGGAGATTCCGGGAAAGCTGGAGAATCCGGGAAATCCGGCACTGCTGATAAGGCAACAGCCCAAAGCAAAAATTCTTACCAGCGAGAGATTACGCTGAAGCCCGATACCACCATCACCGTGGCCCATAACAAGAAATCGAAGCGTCTGAGGGTAACGGCCAAGACAAAGGATGGCAAACTCTATAAACTGAAATACAAGATCATCGACGAGAACAAGATTCTTATCAAGAGTAAAGATACCGTCGGCATTAAGCTCTCAGTAATGGCCAAGCCGTCGTTAGAGAACGAATGGTGGTATAAGCCCGCACAGAGCGCTGCCCATCTGCTGATGATGGTACGCAGCATCAACTTGTCATATCGCAACCAATACCAGATGAATCTGCCAGGCTATATGCCAAACATCGGTGATGCCTTCGGACAACGGACATCAGGTGGACTTGCCCCTGGTCTCGACTTTGCCTTTGGCACCATCAGTGACAGCTACATAGATAAAGCCCTCGCCAACGACTGGCTGTTGCATAATGACAATGTGGCCACTCCTGCCACTATCAACAGCAGCAGCGACCTACAGCTCCGAGCCACTCTGGAACCTATGCGTGACCTGAAGATTGACCTGAACGCTTCGCGCACGGACACACGCGCGCAGCGTATACAATATATGTATGAAGGGAAGCCCACCACCCATAGCGGTTCATTTAACATGACCACTATCTCATTGAAGGGCGCCTTAGAGGGCATGGGCGACGCCAATAATGGCTACCAGTCGTCCACATTTGACAAGTTCCGCAGCCTGCTTCCGGAGTATGCCGCCCGAGTAGCAGGACAATATCCTGAGCCAGGAACGGCATACGCGGGTTCCACTATCGCTGAAATGAATCCGTATAGCGCTGATGTGATGATACCAGCCTTCCTTTCTGCCTATACCTCCAGCGGTGGTTCACTCGATCTCTTCCCCACCCTGGCGCGAATGCTGCCTAACTGGACCATCCGCTATAGCGGCCTGTCGAAACTCACTTGGTTCAGCAATCATTTCAAGTCGTTTAATATCAACCACAGCTATAAGTCGGTATTCAGCATCGGCTCGTATGCCTCCTATAGCTCATGGCGCGAATATATGGGCGACCTCGGTTTCACGATCGATCAGGCAACGGGTATGCTACAACCCTCGTCGATGTATAATGTCTCAACTGTGAGTATCAACGAGGCCTTCTCACCACTGATCGGTGTGGATGCTACCCTCCAGAACGACCTGACAGCAAAGTTGGAGTATCGAACCACCCGTGTGCTGAACTTGTCGATGACGAGTGTGCAGATCAATGAAGCCCGTTCGAACGACATCGTGTTAGGCGCAGGTTATAAGATACGCGACTTCAACCTGTTTGGCGCAGGCGGCAACCGTAAGGTCAGGAAAGCCCAAAGCCGCGGCAAGTCCAAAACTCAGTCTACCCAGTCGACCCAGACCCAGAACCGCGGTCGCTCTGGCGGCGTGAACCACGATATGAATCTGCGCCTCGATATCTCCTTCCGAAAGCAAGCTGCTATCACGCGCGATATCGCCAGCGGTACCTCTTCAGCATCCAGTGGCAACTCTGCTTTCAAGCTCTCATTCATGGCCGATTACACCTTGAGCCGCCTGCTCACACTCTCGGCTTATTATGACCAGCAAACGAACACGCCGTTGCTCTCCAGCAGCAGTTATCCAACTACCACTCGCGACTTCGGACTGTCGCTAAAATTCTCATTAACGAGATAACAAACGTGATTTGGATGGAACACAAACAAACCGTGGATTTACATTTTTTAGCGAAGATTGTGCGAAAATTTATTAAATTCAGATAAAAAAGTATAATTTCAAAAGTCCATGATACATAATACAAAGTAACTTTAAGAAACAAATTGTATCTTTGCAACTGATTCTATATATATTAGGAACGCGAGAATTTGCAACAAAAAACATAATTATTATCAATTAACAATTAACAGTATGAAACAGAAAAAATGCTTTATGGCGGTAGCAGCATCAATGCTGGTTGCAGCCGCAAGTTTCACTTCTTGTTCTAACCAAGACAACATCATCGTTCCTGATGCTCCAGAAGTACCCGACATGTTCGACGAGGGTAGCCTGGTCGTCAACGGTCGTTGCGAGGGTAAGGACGCATCTAACTTTATCGCCAAAGAGTGGCGTAATGGTGAGCAATACTGGGGTCCTGCAAACCTGAAGTGGGACGAAGTAACTCCGAGAAACCATAGTGTTGTAGTAGAGGTTCGTAGTAAGGAAGAGGCTGAGGCTGCTGGTGTTACCAATTTTGTGGACTATGACTCTCAGCTCTTTATCACTTTCGGTGAAGATCAGGCTTTGAATCCAAAGGATCAGATTCGTCTGACCATGAAAGTGAAGGCTGATGAGGAAGCAACTGTTGGTACACAATCTCACACAAGTCCTGGTAATTACATACACTGGTATGCTGTTGGTGATGTGAAATTCACCCAGGAGTGGACTGACTTTGATTCTAACTGGATTACTGTAGGTGATGCAGGTGCTTGGGGTCAAGCTCAGGCTGGTATGTATACCATCGCTTTCAATCTTTCTAAGGGTATTCACAACAGATATTTCCTCGATGACATCCGCGTAGAAGTTGTTCGTCACGACACATTCGAGGATGGCAATTTTGTCAAGAATTGCAGATTGGAAGGTGATGACGCAAGCAGCTTCGCTTGTCATGAGTGGCGTACACAGGATGCTCAGTTCGATGGTCCTGCCAATATTGTTGCTGATCCCGCTAATCCCGACAACCACTGTGCTGCAGTTGTAATCCGTAGCTCTGAGGAAGCTGCCGCTGCTGGTAATATGACGAAAGATGGTAACGGTAATTTTGCAGACTGGGATAGCCAGTTCTTTATCACCTTGGGTGAGGAGAATACTCTGAAGGCTGGCGATAAGATTAGGCTTATTATGGATGTAAAGGCTGACGTTGACATGACTGGTGTTGGAACTCAGTCTCATCTGGCTCCAGGAGCTTATAAGCACTGGGCATGTGTTGGTAATGTGGACTTCACTACAGAATGGAAGACATTTGATTCTGGTTGGAAGACTGTTGATGCCAACATGGCTACCATGTACACAATTGCCTTCAACCTGGCTAAGGGTATTCACAATACCGTTTACTTTGATAATATCCGCGTAGAGATTGAGAAGGCTCCAGAGGTTGTTAAGTGGAAGAACATCATGGTGAATGGTAACCTTGAAGGTGAAGATTACAGTGGTATTGTTTGCCGTGAGAGCGGTAAGGACGATGCTGCCAATGTAGTAGCTGGCGAAGGTGTTGACGGCTCAAAGGCTGCTGTTATTAACAGTATCGCTAATGCTACTAATGCTTGGGATACTCAGTTCTTCGTATTTGTTCCTGAGAAGCTTGCTGCTGGTACAGCTTATAAGATTAAGTTCAGTGTCCGTTCTAAGGATGCAGCAACCATCTCTACCCAGACCCACAGCACTCCTGGTAACTACTTAGGCGGTGCATTCGGCAACTTCGATTCTAAGGCAGAGTGGACAGTTATTGAGAAAGAAGGAACGATTGAGAAAGACGACACTCAGACTATCGCATTCAATCTGAATGAGAACAAGACTCTTGCAACATCCTTCTATTTCGACAACATCGAGTTCTATATCCCTGAAAAATAATAAGGCATAGCCTTTAGAACATAAAAAATCGGTGCACCGTTTGATGCACCGATTTTTTTATGAACGTATTCAAGACTACTCTTCCGTCTCTTTCTCTGCGGCTTTGAAGTTCTCAAGGTCCTCAGCCTTGAACATATCAATATAGGCTGCCTTACCTGCGATATCCTCAGTAGCCATGCGAACGTAGACGTTGGCACTCTTCTCGAAGAGTTCAGGAGCCTTCGTAGCATCGCGGAGGATAAGAATTGACATCACGAGCTCAGCAGTCATATCGTACAGACGACGTGCCAGGAAATCCTGAGCATCCTGATTCTCGAGAGCCTTCACCTTAGTAAGAGCATTCTCATAGATCTGGATGAGAGAGGCAACACGTGCAGCCATTGGCTTCAGCGACTCACTGACCTCCAGATTCTCGAGCATATCCTTGATGTTCTGGAGCATCGTGCCGTTGGTGATGTAGCGGATAGCGGCAACTACCTGCAGCTGGGTGGTACCTTCGTAGATAGAGAAGATGCGAGCGTCGCGGAACAGGCGCTGGCTCTTGTACTCCATGATGAAGCCCGAACCGCCATGAATACTGATGGCATCGTAGGCGTTCTGGTTGGCGTACTCAGAGTTCATACCCTTGGCCAGTGGGGTGAAGGCATCAGCCAGGCGCTGATATTTCTTCAGCTCCTGCTTCTCCTCAGGTGTCAGCTTGCGGTCGCGCTCGATATCTTCCAGGCACTTGTAAATGTCGACGTATGCAGCCGTCTCATACAGCAGTGAACGGCCTGCATCGAGTTTCGCCTTCATGCGGCTAAGCATATCATACACAGCGGGGAAGTTAATGATCTTGTCACCAAACTGCTGACGCTCCTTGGCGTAAGCCAGACCCTCGTTGTAAGCCTCCTGCTCTACACCTACAGACTGTGCGGCAATACCCAGACGAGCACCGTTCATCAAGGCCATCACATACTTAATCAGACCCAGGCGGGTGCTACCGCAGAGCTCTGCCTTAGCGTTCTTATAGGTCAACTCACAGGTGGGTGATCCGTGGATACCCAGCTTATGCTCGATGTGACGTACATTCACACCACCCTGACGCTTGTCGTAGATGAACATCGACAGACCACGTCCGTCCTTTGTGCCTTCTTCTGAGCGGGCCAGCACGAGGTGGATGTCGCTATCACCATTGGTGATGAAACGCTTCACACCGTTCAGGCGCCAGCAGTTCTCCTTCTCGTCGAAGGTAGCCTTCAGCATCACGCGCTGCAGGTCAGAACCGGCATCTGGCTCAGTCAGGTCCATTGACATACCCTCACCAGCGCAAACACGGGGGATATACTTCTGGCGCTGCTCTTCGCTACCGAACTCATAAAGGGTATCGATACAGCTCTGCAGACTCCAGATGTTCTGGAAACCAGCATCGGCAGAAGAAATCATCTCAGAGAGCATAGAGAATACGGTGTTAGGCAGGTTCAGACCGCCGTAACGACGAGGCATAGAAACACCCCACAGACCTGCCTTACGGGTGGCGTCGAGGTTCTCGTAAGTCTTAGAGGCGTAGATCATACGACCGTTCTCGAGGTGTGGACCTTCCAGGTCAACGCTCTCAGAGTTAGGCTCGATGATGTTAGCAGCCACGTCGCCGGTGATGTCGAGAATCTGCTTGTAGTTCTCGATGGCATCGCCCAGGTCAACGGGAGCGTAATCGTACTTCTTGGCATCTTCGAAGTTGCGCTCCTTGAGCTCAACGATGCGCTTCATCAGAGGATGGTTCAGATAGAATCCAATCTCTGGGTGGTCACTATAATAGTTTGCCATTGTTATTTCGAATTTTGCTTGTAATACTTAATGAGCTTGGGTACAACCTCCTCGACAGTGCCGTTGATGACATAGTCGGCAATCTTGTTGATAGGAGCATCGGGATCGCTGTTGATAGAGATGATGATACCAGAATCCTGCATACCAGCGATGTGCTGAATCTGTCCAGAGATACCGCAGGCAATGTACACCTTGGGGTGAACGGTGACACCTGTCTG
>JAEEGG010000718.1_pt1 | contig 98325 bp, 80 predicted proteins | sample 9134161 | NCBI WGS metagenome assembly JAEEGG01 (sample SAMN16246543, study PRJNA631951) | gut metagenome | biome: gut microbiome; feature: rumen; material: CR-attached | host: Bos | place: Iran: Karaj | collected 2018-10
TTCCTATTTGTTCGTGGGAAAGGCATTTGATACTTTCAATCCAGTCCATGTGGATGAGAATAGCAGGTACTTTCTTTTTCTTCATTTTGTATTATGCTTTTTGTGAATCCTTTATTCGATTTCCCATACTCATCCTGCCACATTGTTTCATCCAATCGTCAATCTCTGATTGAAGGAATACCAATGCTTTGTTAATCTTGTGGTGTGGTATCTGCTTGTCTGACACCCAACCATAGACTGTTTGTTTGACAGGGTGTGATGGGATATAGTTACATAGTTCATCAACATCCATCCAATGTGGTAAACAACTCTCTCCTTGCCTGTTCAGCAAACTTTGGGCGGTCTTTTCCAGACCCTCCACTTTCTCAATGAGGTAGGACAATGCACCCGGCATCTCCTCCAATGTTTTTAATCTTTCCATATTGTTTGTTATCCTTAAAAATCGGATGCAAAAGAACAACAAAAAAATAACTTTTCAAGAAAATATTAGAAAAAGTTGAAAATTTAACATTTCGGGGACTAAACAAAAGACCATAAAAATAGAGGTAAAGTCGTTAAAAATAGCAAAATACGGCCTAAAATAGCAGATTGTTTGGGCAAAATAGAAAACAATTGAAAATAAATCACTACCTTTGTGGAATAAAACTATAAGTATGGAAGATATAAACCGACTGAAAGTCGTATTGGTAGAGAAAAAGCGTACTGCGCGATGGCTCTCAATGCAGATGGGGGTTAATCCATCTACAGTAAGCAAGTGGTGTACTAACTCTTCACAACCTGATGTTGCAAGTCTGCTTAAGATAGCCGACTTGCTGGAGGTTGATATAAAGGAGCTGTTGGTTAGAGAATACGAACAGTTCCTATTGTCAAAGATAAAGAATTAAGGATAAGGACTATGGATATACAGAAAATACAACAATACAAATCGGCCTTCGACTTGATAGCCAAGGACATCAAGGATGATGAAGGGAACTCTATCGAAGTATGGTATGCACGTGAGTTGCAACAAGTGTTAGGCTATGCGCGATGGGAGAATTTCGTGGTGGCCATTGGCCGTGCTTTGGAATCGTGTAAGACCTTGGGAATCAACGTTGATGACCATTTTCGTGAGGTCACGAAAATGGTCCAGCTTGGCAGCGGTTCTCAGCGCGAAGTACAAGACTTCATGCTCACGCGGTATGCCTGCTATTTGATAGCACAGAATGGAGACCCAAAGAAAGAAGAAGTGGCCTTTGCACAGAGTTATTTCGCCGTCCAGACCCGTAAGGCAGAAATTATAGAAGAACGACTAAACGAAGTGGCTCGTCTGAATACCCGTGAACGCTTACGAGCTTCCGAAAAGCAATTAAGTCGCAATATCTATCAACGTGGAGTAGATGACCGTGGTTTTGGACGTATCCGTTCAAAAGGCGACTATGCCCTGTTTGGTGGGCTTTCAACAGACCAAATGAAAAAACGGTTGGGAATCAAAAGTGGTGCTTTGGCTGATTATCTACCCACATTAACGATTGCCGCCAAGAATCTTGCAACGGAAATGACCAATTATAACGTAGAGCAAAAAGACCTCTACGGTGAAGCAAACATCACAGCCGAGCATGTACAGAACAACCGTAGCGTTCGTGGCATGTTGGCCCAACGCGGAATCAAGCCAGAGGAACTTCCACCTGCAGAAGATATCAAGAAAGTGGAACGGCGTGTAGCCAAAGTTTTGTAAGGTGCAGGCTGATAATATTCGTGAGCATCTTGATTTTTATCTGAATAAATGATTGAAAAAGCATAGACTATAATTGGTAGTTATTATGAATTTAGAGATTGATTTTAGCAGGATTTTTACGAGAGAGCAGGTAGAGAACTTGCTTACAACGGCTATAGGCAAAACGTTGTTGGAGGTTGATGCTGCAAAACTATTTGAGCACCACGAAGGTCGCGACAAGGTAAAAGGCATTGCTGGCGACATCGTTGAGGAGTCGGTTCTTGGTTGCAAGAAGGACAGCAAGCAGGAGCCTGACATCCTTGTGGATGGCGTATTGACGGAGTTGAAAACTACTGGCATGATTGAACCGAAGAAGAAAGATTCCCCCTATGTCTATGAATGTAAGGAGCCTGTCAGTATAACAGCCGTCTCGATTCCTGTTATTGTGAATGAGGAGTTCGAAACCTCCAACTTCTGGCATAAGTTGGCCCACATGCTTTGGGTCTATTATTGGTACAAGTCACCTGTAACGGTGAAACTTGAAGGATATAAGGATTTCCCCATTCTTGGCTTCCAGTTCTATGAGTTCAGTGATGATGATAAACAGCTGTTGAGGCAGGACTGGCTATTGGTTCGCGATTTTCTGATTATGATTCATCGTGAATACCATTCCCAGAGTAAACGAGAAGAGCAGTACCCACGCCTTTCTCATGAGTTGCGAGGCCAGTTAATGTTGATAGATACAGCACCCAAGTTCCCCAACAATCCTCGTTTCCGTCTGAAGCGTGCATACGCTACTGTAATCGCAGATCAGTATTTCTCGAAGAAACATTTTGAGAAACTCGGTGAAACCATCAGCAAATATACCGACATCGACGCAAAGTGCCAATTAATGACTCTGAAGTATAAGGGTAAGACGTTTCAGCAAATTGCCAAAGAACTGAAAGTAGACATTAAGCTTGATGTGAAAAACTTCGCTGAATGTGCTGTGGTTAAGATGTTTGGAGGGCATGTTTCGAAGTTGAATGATATTGAGGATTTCGCCAAGATAGGCATCATTGCTAAAAGTGTGCCTTTATTTTCGGATGGCAAAGGGAAGGAAGACATGAAACTCTTTTTACCAAATCTTGTTGATTGGACAAAAGAGACAGAATTTGAGGAATCTGCAATCTACGATTATTTTGCAGGACATCATTTCCTTTTAATCATTTATAAACATGTTGGCAAAGATGTCGTTTTTGAAGGTTTCAAGAGAGTCTTTTTTGACGAGAAATTTATAATGGATAATGTGAAGAAGACATGGGATGACGTACGTGACCTTATTACAAACAAGAAACTTAAGATTGAGAGAAAAACAAAGAAAGATGGAACCGTAAGGGTTAATAAGTCTGGAACTTTCATGGAATCTCCAAACTTTCCCAAGTTATCTACACACAAAGTGTTTATTAGAGGTGGCGCTTCCAAAACTTTGGATAAATACAAGACTCTTGAAATAAATGGGCTAAAGATGTTGCCGCAATATGTTTGGCTTGATAAAAAGTACGTGCAAGAACTTATAAAGTAATGAGTAAGAAACATCATATAAAGGTAGTAGAACTATTCGCCGGTGTGGGTGGCTTCCGCATCGGACTTGAAGGAGCGTCGGATGCTTACGAGACTATCTGGAATAACCAGTGGGAACCATCGACACAGCATCAGGACGCTTCGTTAGTATATCAGGCCCGCTTTGGTAGGATGGGCCATTGTAATAAAGACATCAATACTGTCCTGACAACAGATATACCTGATCATGATTTGTTGGTTGGAGGCTTCCCCTGCCAGGACTATTCTGTGGCAGCAACGCTGAGTCGTTCAGGTGGCATCGAGGGCAAGAAAGGTGTGCTATGGTGGCAAATCTATCGCATCCTTCAGGAGAAGGGTGACAAACGCCCTCAGTATATTTTCTTTGAGAATGTTGATCGTCTACTTAATTCTCCAGCTACTCAGCGAGGACGTGACTTTGCTATTATCCTGGCATCGTTAGCAGATTTGGGGTATGTTGTAGAGTGGCGTATCGTCAATGCTGCCGATTATGGTATGCCGCAGCGTAGGCGCAGAACTTACATCGTTGGCTATTTAAAGAATTCTGTTGTGGCTCAGAAGGTAGAACAACTGGCAGACTGGGTAGAGTTCGATGGTGTTATGGCAAAGGCTTTTGAGTTCAGGCCAAAGACAGGAACAGTGTCTGAGTTTGACATAGAAGGTTCCATCAAGGAGGTTTCTGACGGATTTAATAAAGGTAAGAAAGATAGTCCTTTTGGTAATGCAGGCATGATGATGGACCGCCATGTGTATTCTGTAGATGCAGATCCTGTTTATGACGGGCCACGTCAAACACTTGGCGGTAATCTTGTTGATGAAGATTTTGTGCCAGAAGAATTCTTTATCTCAGATGAAGAACTCCCTAAATGGGAATATGAAAAGGGTGCAAAGAAGATTGAACGTGTTTCCAAGGAGGGCTACAAGTATATGTTCTCTGAGGGAGGTATGGCTTTCCCTGACTCTCCTGACCAGCCTTCACGTACAATTATAACTGGAGAAGGTGGTACTGCACCATCACGTTTCAAACATGTGGTGAAAACGAAGTCTGGCCGCTATCGCCGCCTGCTGCCTATTGAGTTGGAACGCATGAATATGTTCCCTGACAATCATACGCTTCATCCTGAAGTATCTGATGGCAGACGTGCATTCCTGATGGGTAATGCCTTGGTGTGTGGTATTGTGGAGCAGATAGGTAAGAGTCTCTATCAGTTCATCTATGACGAAGCACCTGTTTCTTCAAAGCCAATTTTCACAAACCGCGATGCCAAACCGATGCTGGATTTAGGCTTATTTGCTGACGAAGAAAAAATCTTAGTAATTAATCGTCCCAAGAAGCAATACAAACTTGACCCTGCAAAGCATCTGCTGATTGGATTGGTGAAGAAAGATAATGAGGAATACTTCTTGAATGAAGAACCTACGAAGATTTACTATACTGGTAAAACCAAGACATTTCCTTCGACGGTTGCCATCAATAAACTCTACTACTTCATGCCTTATATTAAGGAGAGGGGAGTGCGTGATTTGTATCTGATTCGCGTGGCCCGAATAGGTAAAAAGTCTGAGATTCATCCAGAGTCTAACGATGAAGAGCCTCGTTTGTTGTTTGAATTGGAATACTTGGAGAGCCTGCCTGAATATGAAATGTTGTCGTTGACAAGATATTGGTATAAGGATACGTTGCTGGGAAGAATTTTTAGAGAATAATATGGACCATCTTACTCCACAACAACGTCACAATACTATGGCGGCAATTCGTGGTAAAAATACGAAGCCGGAGATGATTGTGCGTCATGGGTTGTGGAAGAGAGGGTTCCGTTATAGGCTGAACCATAAGCGGCTACCTGGGCATCCTGACTTGGTGCTGAAGAAATATAGAACGTGCATCTTTGTGAATGGTTGCTTTTGGCATGGACACGGAGTATCATTGACCATTGACCATGAACCATTGACCATTGAGAGTTCGGAGTGTTGTAAGATTCCCAAGACGAACCGAGACTTTTGGGTAGCAAAGATTCGCAGGAACAAGGAGCGGGACAAGGAAGAGCAGCGTAAACTGGCTGAAATGGGCTGGCATTGTATTACGGTGTGGGAGTGCGAACTGAAGCCGTCGAAACGTGAAGAAACGCTGGAGTCGATTGCGTTCACGCTGAACCATATATGGTTACAGGACCATCAAGCTCGTGTTATTGCTTATCCACTGCAAAGTGAAGAGGATATGCAAATGCCAATGGCAGCAGAAGGAGATGTTGTTTGACTGAAGCCTTTTTCAAGATGATTGACAAAATAGATAGAGTATGGACAATGCAAACGAAATAGAGATGTTCTCACCCGAAGAGATGCAGTCGCCATTTGAGGCTATCAAAGAGACGGATGGTGAGGGGCGTGAGTGGTGGAACTCGCGTAAGTTAGCTCGACTCATGGGTTACCAAAAGTATTGGAACTTTGAGCGGTTGATGGACAAGGTCGCCACTTTCCTACAGCAAGAGAAGGGCTTAGATTTGAAGGAACACATGGTGGAGATAGAGGAGATGGCGCAACTGAATAATGGTGGCTATCGACAAGTGAAGTCCATCAAGTTGTCAAGAACTGCCTGCGTTGCTATAGCCTTGAATGCAGACCAGAAGAAACCTATTGTAAAAGCTGCAAAGGAATATTTCACCAGTAAGATGAACGCTCAGGAGCTGGCTACAAGCGTTGAAGGTAATGTGTTAATATATCGTTCGAGCACAGGTAAGGTGAATGTGAACGTGCTTTTCAGTCAGGAAACCTTTTGGCTGTCCCAGAAACGAATGTCTGAGTTGTTCAACGTTGCACTTTCAACGATAAACTATCATCTGACTCAGATTGATGAGAGTGGTGAAGTGCAATTGTCCACAGCAATTCGAAAAATTCGAATTCCGTCGGACAATTGCGATGAACAGGGCGTTCTGCTGTATAATCTGGATGCGATTATTGCAGTTGGTTATCGGGTGAATAGTTACGAGGCGACCCAATTCCGCATCTGGGCGCGAGAGGTTTTGAAGGAGTATATCATCAAAGGTTTTGTAATGGACGATGAACGTCTGAAAGGCAAGAATCCCTTTGGGGCTGACTACTTTGAGGAATTGCTGGATCGCATCCGTGAAATACGTACCTCAGAGCGTCGTTACTATCAGAAGATAACGGACATCTATGCCGAGTGTAGTAGCGACTACGACAAGGATAGCGAGATAACACGGATTTTCTATAAGACGGTGCAGAATATGATGCATTATGCCGTGACTCATCAGACGGCGGCAGAGATTGTATATGACCGTGCTGATGCCGAGAAACCTCACATGGGACTGATGACGTGGAAGAATGCTCCTGATGGCAGAGTCGTTAAAAGTGACGTGACGATAGCCAAAAACTATCTGTCAGAGAAGGAAGTGGATGAACTGAACTTGCTGACAACGGCATTTCTAGAAATAGCAGAGCGAAGGGCGAGGCGGCATGTCTTGACAACGATGGCTGAATGGAAACAGGTGTTGGAGCATTATCTGAAAGTGTCGGATGCTGACATCCTGCCCGATGCAGGTTCCGTGACTCACGAGGAAGCTGAAGCCAAAGCGTTAGGGGAGTATGAGAAATTCTGGAGGATTCAAGACCAGACTTTCCTCTCAGACTTTGACAAGCTGATAGAAGATTTAAGCAAATAAGAAGAAAAAAGTGATCCCGTTGAAATTGACTTCGTCGATCCCTGTAGGCTGGCGCCAGCCATCCTACAAAAATCTTAAAAGCCTCGAAGAATTGAAAGTGGACTTTCTTCTTCGAAGCTTTTAATCTTTTCGTTCAAAAAGGGGATTGACTTCGTCGATCCCTGTGTGATCCCGTTGGGATTCAAACCCAAGACCTTCAGAACCGGAATCTGACGCTCTATTCAGCTAAGCTACGGGACCAGATACTTAATCGTATCATTACAAAAGTTTTGCAAAGGTACGATATTTAATTGAGAATTGAGAATTGAGAATTGAGAATTATGATTTGTTAACGGCATTATTATAAAGCAGGATGTCAGTATATATCAAGAAATTGTGACGTTTTGCAAAAATATTTAGCTTTTTTGTTTGCTTTTTAATATAAAAGTAGTACCTTTGCACGCAAAATTGAAACAATAAACAATAAATCGCAAATAGTCACAATAATAAATCATTAAGATGAGTCGACTGATTAAACCTATTGGTTATGAGTCTTTGCTCGATATGAAGCAGACGGAGCAAGGCATTAAATTAATAAAAGAATTCTTTCAACAGAATATATCTACGGAGTTACGTTTGCGTCGAGTAACGGCGCCTTTGTTTGTACTGAAGGGTTTGGGTATTAATGATGACCTGAATGGTGTGGAACGTGCTGTCAGTTTTCCTATCAAGGATTTAGGCGATGCCCGTGCCGAGGTAGTGCATTCGCTGGCTAAGTGGAAGCGTCTTTCGCTGGCCGAGTACAAGATAGAACCTGGCTACGGCATCTATACGGATATGAATGCCATTCGTGCTGACGAGGAGTTAGACAACCTCCACTCGCTGTATGTTGATCAGTGGGACTGGGAGGCTGTGATTACGAAGGAACAACGTACCATCAGCTATCTGAAGAATGTTGTGGAGCGCATCTATGCTGCTATCCGCCGTACGGAGTATCTGACATGTGAGACGTATCCGCAGATTAAGCCCTTCCTGCCTGAGAAGATTCATTTCATTCATGCCGAGGAGTTATTGAAGATGTATCCTGATAAGACGCCTAAGGAACGTGAAGACGCCATCTGTGAGGCTTACGGTGCCGTATTCATAATAGGTATCGGTGGCAAGCTGTCGAACGGTGAGAAACACGACGGTCGTGCTCCTGACTACGATGACTGGTCGACGATGGGCGAGAATGGCCTGGAGGGCCTGAATGGTGACATTCTGATATGGTATCCTGTCTTGGGGCGCTCATTTGAATTGTCGTCAATGGGTATCCGTGTAGATAAGGAGAGTCTGCTACGTCAACTGAAGTTGGAGGGCAAGGAGGAACGCGAGACGTTGTATTTCCACCAGAAGTTGCTGAAAGGTGAATTGCCGTTGTCTATTGGTGGCGGTATTGGTCAGAGTCGTTTGTGTATGGTATTGTTGCACAAAGGACATATTGGCGAAATACAGGCTAGCATCTGGCCTGATGACATGCGGCAGGAATGCAAGGAAATGGGTATGCCGTTGATATGATGTAAGAAGTAAGAGGTGAGAGGTAAGAGGTAAGATGCTACGCCAATTGAAGGTCTAAGAGTTCCCTCAGTTTTCCGACTGAGGGATTTTCTTGTTCCATCAATTCGAACTGCTCACGACGGGATAGAATCTTTTCCTGCTCCTGACGCTCAGCAACACGCATGGTAAGGGTGATGTCGTGATTGTGTAAATCACGTTTCAGTGTGTTGACAATGCTACCCTTAATCTGTTCCATCTGCTCCAAAGCCAGCTGGTTGTCGACGACGACCTCCACTGCAGGGTATTCATGAATGACGGGCATCATGTTTTTCATGCGTGTGGCGATACCACTGTATTTCTGAGGCATGCGGTTACACATCGAAATCCATTGCAGTGTCAGGTCCTGCTGGGTAAAGGTCTGCATTTCTTCAGCAGCGTCTGTTGTTGAAGCGCCATCACCAAGAATACCGCTGACAACAGGTTTCTTCTTTGACATTTCACGAAGGTTCTGCCAAGAGAAACTGATGGAAGATTTCAATGTAGGACGCTTAGAAGGGGAAGAGGGAGTGACAGATTTATTAGAATCACCAGACTCCATAGATGATTTGGAATTACTGGATGTTCCAGAATCTCTAGATGTTGATACAGCAAGATCAGCCACAGCTACCTGCGGGGCTGCGGTCTTGGGCTGAGCCTGCTGAATCAGTTGCTTAAACAGGGATTTCAATCTTCTGGGCTTACGCCCACTGCCAACCCCTTCGTCAGGTTGGGTAATCTGCGCTATCTCGATGAGTGTCAGCTCCACTAAAAGCCGTTTGTTGCTGGACTGGCGGTAGTTGATGTCACACTGGTTCATCAGGCGCAATGCTTCGTACAACATGCGTGTATCGCATTTTGCTGCCTGCTGCTGATAGCGCTGGCGCTGCTGGTCACTGACCTCAAGCAGGGGCAGTGTCTGCGGGTCCTTTGCCATCAAGACGTTGCGCACATGCTTGGCCAGTCCCTGAACAAGCAGTCCTGCATCGAAGCCCTTATTGATAATCGAGTTGAGCAGCACCATGATGTCTGCCACCTTATTATTAATAGAAAGGTCTATTATCTGGAAGTAGTTCTCAGAGTCGAGCACATTCAGATCCTCGATGACTTTTGCGTAAGTGATGTTGCCCTGACAGAACGATACTGCCTGATCGAAGATGGAGAGGGCGTCACGCATGCCACCATCGGCCTTCTCGGCAATGACTGCCAGTGCCTCCTCTTCGTAGGTGACACCTTCCTTCTCGGCCACACTTTTCAGGTGGTCGATAGTGTTGCGTACTGTCATGCGTTCGAAGTCGTATATCTGACAACGGCTTAGGATAGTGGGCAGAATCTTGTGCTTCTCGGTGGTTGCCAAAATGAATATGACGTGTGCAGGTGGCTCTTCGAGCGTCTTCAGGAATGCGTTGAAAGCAGCTGTGGAAAGCATGTGCACCTCGTCGATGATAAACACTTTGTACTTGCCGACCTGTGGCGGGATGCGCGTCTGCTCCATCAGTGTCTTGATATGCTCCACGGAATTGTTTGACGCAGCATCCAGCTCAAAGATGTTGAACGAGCGCTGTTCGTTGAATGCCTGACAGCTTTCACAGTGGCCGCAGGCTTCACCGTCGGCGGTGGGCGTCAGACAATTGATGGCTTTGGCGAAAATACGCGCACAGGTGGTCTTACCTACGCCACGTGGTCCGCAGAACAGATAGGCATGAGCCAGCTTTCCGCTCGTGACGGCATTTTTCAGCGTGGTAGTCAGCGCCTGCTGTCCTATGACCGTGTCGAACGACGTAGGACGGTATTTGCGTGCTGAAACGATATATTCTTCCATAATTATTAAAATTTTGCCTACAAAGGTAGTGCAAATCGAGCGAAATACAAAGAAAAAATCCTTTTTTTTCTTTTATTTCCGAGATGCAGCCTACCTTAACCAAAGGTTAAAGGTACGAATAAGCGAGCAAAGAACCAAAGGAAAACTCGTTTTTCTTTTAGTCTTTCGAGCGTAAGCACCTTCTCCAAAAGGAGAAAGGTACGAAAAAAAGGTAAAAGTGAATCGTGAAAAGTGAAAAATTTACTTCCATAACCCAAAAAACTCTTATCTTTTATATTTTATCTCTTATCTTTTTATTATCTTTGCAGGCAAAATAGTAATAGACGATGAAAAAGCTGAAGAATATATGCCTGCGCATCTTCCGTATCAAGGCCCTGAAGTATGTCTTGGTGACCATTTTTGCTATTGTTCTGATAGGCTTTGTCGACGAGAACAGCGCCTGGCACCACATGAAGAATAAGCAGCGTATTGCTGAATTGGAAGAGGAAATCAATTTGCAGAATGAACAACACAAGCGTAATCAGACCCGTATTCGCGAGATTGACCGCGATCCCAAGGCTATGGAGAAGATTGCCCGTGAACGCTATTTTATGAAGGCTGACGATGAGGACATCTTTGTGCTCAGCGACGACAACGAGAAGGAACAACCCCAGACAAGCCATGAGACAGTTGAGTAAAACCGAGACATTCCTGTTGCTCTTAGGAGGTCTGCTGATGGTTGTCGGAACTGCTGCGTATTTGTTCCTGCAACAATGGGCTGCATATGTGTTTGCTCTTGGTTCCGTATTTTTTGCCGCCATGCAGATGCGTCAGCGATACGAAGGTTCCAATCTGACCATCAAGCGTCTGCGTCACATTATGCTGCTGAGCGACGTGCTGTTTATGGTAGCTGCATTACTGATGATTGCCAGTCGTGGTAATTTCTTTGGATTAAACTGGTTTGTTTACGTGCAATATGTACACAACAACTGGATTGTTGTCCTGTTGGTGGCTGCTATCTTACAGCTTTATACCAGTCACCGAATTGCTAATGAATTAGAAAAAGACCTAGGCAGTAGGCAAAAAAACGCTAAATAATTGCGCAAATGTTTTAAAATGCGCAAATATTTTTCCTTATTTCGATAATCCGTTGTACATTTGCAACAGATTATTTGAAATAACACCTATGAACAAACTGATAATTGCATCCGTCGCTGTGGCACTCTTTGCTTCGTGTGCCAGTTCGTATAACGTCACCGGTTCATCATCGGTGTCGGCACTCGACGGAAGCAAGCTTTACCTGAAAGCCCTTAAGTCTGGGCAAATAAGAAACATCGATTCATGTGACGTCGTACATGGCGAATTCCACTTTGCCGGATTATTGGACTCTGTACGTATGGCCAACCTCTATATGGATGACGAGAGTATTATGCCCGTCGTACTTGAAGAGGGTGATATTCTTGTTAAGATAGGTCCTGCAGGTCCTTCCGTTGGTGGTACACCCCTCAACGATAGCCTCTATCATTTCATTGACAGACACAATCAGCTGATTAATCAGATGAATGAATTGGGTCACAAGCAGAACCAGATGATCTTGGAGGGCATTGACGAACAGACCATAGCCGAGCAGCTGGATGCTGAGGCTGCCAAGATTACTGCCGACGAGGATGAGCTGGTCACGAAGTTCATAGAGCTTAATTTCGACAATGTGTTGGGTCCTGGCGTATTCATGATGATTACCAGCCAGTATCGCTATCCCATTCTGACACCGCAGATTGAGTATATTATGTCGAAGGCTACGAAAGCGTTCAAGGAAGATCCCTACGTGAAGGAATATTACCGTATTGCTCAGGAGAATGAGGCACGCATGACAGGTATGAAGGATCCCGTTCCCGTACAGCCTGCCCAACCTGTGCAGCCTGTCGACACAGCCTCTACACAGCCCCAGAGACCACTGACGAATGTTCCACAGCCATGAGACTGTTTATCAAGGGGGGACATATCGTTAATGAAGGCCGTACGTTCGATGGCTTGATAGTCATTGAAGACGGCAATATTATTGAGGTAAGATGTCTAAAGGAAGATGTAAAAAGTGATACTTCAGACCTCTGTCCTCAGCCCTCGGATTTAGTCATCGATGCTTCTGGCTGTTATGTGTTGCCCGGTATCATTGACGGACACGTACATTTTCGTGAGCCTGGTCTGACTGAGAAGGCCGACATCGAAAGCGAAAGCCGTGCCGCCGCCGCCGGTGGCGTTACTAGTTTTTTTGACATGCCTAACTGCAATCCGCAGACGACTACACTGGCAGCTCTCAACGACAAGTTCCTGTTGGCCAGTCAGCATAGTCACGTCAACTACTCCTTCTTCTATGGTGCCACCAACGACAATGCCAATACCTTTGCCCAGTTGGACGATAGGCGCATCCCCGGCATCAAGCTCTTTATGGGTTCATCAACGGGAAACATGCTTGTTGACCGCCAAGAGGCTTTGGACCATATCTTCAAAACCTGTAAGCTGCCTTTGATGGCACATTGTGAGGATACGGCCATCATTAACCGTAACATGGCAGAAGCCAAGCAGGCTTGGGGCGATGATCCTCCTGTGAATCTCCACGCCCTGATACGCAGCGAGGAAGCCTGTCTGGCGTCAACACGCAAGGCCGTCGCTTTAGCCAAGAAATACGGTACTCGTCTGCACCTCGCCCACATCTCAACCGCCGAGGAGCTGGAACTCCTTGAGCCCTGTTCCGTACGTCGCGATACTATTGCTACCAACATCACCGCCGAAGCCTGCGTAGGACATCTTTACTTCACCCAGCTTGACCACGAACGGTTAGGGGCCCGCATCAAGGTTAACCCCGCCATCAAGACGCCAGTTGACCAATACATGCTGCGTGAGGCCTTGAATGATGGCCGCATCACGGTAGTGGCTACCGACCACGCTCCTCATCTGCTCTCTCAGAAACAGGGCGGTTGCATCAAGGCAGCTTCTGGTATGCCTATGATACAGTTTTCACTGGTCACCATGCTTGAATTAGTTGACGAAGGCCTGCTGACCCTGCCCCGACTCGTAGAGTTGATGTGTCACAATCCGGCACGCCTGTTTGATGTCGAGCAGCGTGGTTTCTTACGTCCAGGCTATCGTGCCGATATCACCATCGTGCGTCCTAAGACCCCTTGGACGGTTACCTCCGACCTGATAGAAAGCAAGTGCAAGTGGAGTCCGATGGAGGGTCACCAGTATCAGTGGCGTATAGAGCGCACACTGTGTAATGGTCAGACAGTGTATGCCGACGGTGCTGTTGTTGCCGATAGTCATGGTGAAGAAATACGATTCAATCATCCCTCCTTAAATCACTCAACCCCCCTTAAACTCTTAAACACTTAAACACTTAAACTCTTAAACACCTAAGCATATGATAGCCCGTTTTGCCATACCGTTCTTCTTTATCATGGGACTCGTGGTAGTGCCCTTGGTACTAACGTTGCTCTGCCGTTGGTTGGTGCCACGCAAGCATTGGAAGAAAGCAGCCTTTACGTGTACTTTTATTATATGGGCTCTTGTGCTCTATGGCCACTTTGTGGGCTATCGCCAGCTGGTAGTCCGTCAGGTAGAGTTTGTGAATGCCGATCTGCCCTCCGCTTTTGACGGCTACCGCATCGTACAGTTCTCCGATGCCCACATCGCCACGATGACGGGCTATAATGAATGGCTACTGAAGCGTGCTGTCGACAGCATCAATGCACAGCATGCCGATATGATTGTCTTTACGGGCGATATGCAGAATGTGTATCCCCAGGAACTGACCAGCCGTGCGTCTGTTCTTCGGCAGCTGCATGCTAAAGACGGCGTCTATGCCATCTTGGGCAATCACGATTATGCGGTCTACCAGTCTTGTGACAGTGTGGAAAAAGAACGTAACTGCCAACAGACCATTGCTGCTTTTCGCCAGATGGGCTTTACGCTGTTGCTGAACGAGAACCGTATCATCTGCCGCGATTCTGACTCCATTGTCATTGCTGGCATGGAGAACTGGGGAAAAGTGAAGCGTATGCCACGTAAGGGTGATGTCAAAAAGACACTGGAGGGTGTTTCCGATAGCGCCTTTGTGGTGATGCTGCAACACGACCCTTCTTGCTGGGACGAACATATCCTGCCTGAGTGCCAGGCTCAGCTGACGCTCAGCGGCCATACCCACGGTGGACAGTTCGCGTTGTTCGGTTGGTCGCCTGTGGCTTTCAACTACAAGGAGTGGGCAGGAACCTACTATCATGGAAACCGTATGCTTCAGGTCTCTACCGGTTTGGGAGCCCTTATTCCCTTCCGTTTGGGACAGCCAGGTGAAATCGTGGTGATTACGTTGAGAGGTAAGAAGTAAGAGGTAAGAAGTAAGAGGTAAGATGTAAGATGTAAGATGTGAGATGTAAGAAGTGAGAAGTAAGATATGAGGATTCTATATTGTATTTATCAGATTTTTATTGCCATTCCCGTTACCATCATTGCAACCATTCTGACAGCGTTTACCGTTGGGGTGGGATGTACCTTGGGCGACGGTCACTATTGGGGCTATTATCCTGGACGCTGGTGGGCTCGTGTCATCACTAAGGCCTTCCTGCTGCCTGTCAAGGTAGAAGGTCGTGAGAACCTTGAACCCGACCAGTCGTATGTCTTCGTGTCCAATCATCAGGGCGCCTTCGACATCTTCCTCATCTACGGTTTCTTAGGACGAAACTTCAAGTGGATGATGAAGTACCAGATTAACAAGATTCCCTTTGTAGGCTATGCCTGTAAGAAGTCCCACCAGATTATGGTCGACAAGCGTGGTGTCAGCAAAATCAAGAAGACCTATCAGGATGCTCGCGACATCCTTGAGCATGCCAACTGTAGCGTGGTGGTGTTTCCTGAGGGAGCTCGTTCGTTTACCGGCCACATGGGTGAATTTCGTAAGGGAGCCTTCATGTTGGCCGATGAGCTGCAGCTGCCTGTTGTTCCCCTGACTATCAATGGCTCCTTCAATGTGATGCCGCGAATGAAAGACTGGCATTTCGCCACATGGCATCCGCTGTCGCTCACCATCCATCAGCCCATCTATCCTGTTGGACAGGGGCCGCAGAACATCCAGGCTACGATGCATCAGGCCTACGACAGTGTGATGTCGTCTCTTGTACCTGAATACCAAGGTTTTATCGCTAATCCAGACCAATAATTCCACAAACAGTACACAAAAGGAACCGTCCCTTTTGTGTACATCATAGAAGAATATGTCAACACTATTAGCTAATTTGAATTACGGCACCATTTTGTTGCTGATGTTGCTTGAAAGCACCATAGTCCCTGTACCCTCTGAATTCGTGGTCACTCCTGCAGCGTACCATGCTGCCAGTGGTCAGCTGGATGTATGGCTGGTCATATTGTTTGCTACCATTGGCGCCGATTTGGGAGCCAGCATCAACTATTTCGTGGCACTCTATGTGGGGCGTCCCGTCATCTATCGCTTTGCCAACAGCAAGTGGGGCAAGATGTGTCTGCTGAATCAGGAGAAGGTGGAGAAGTCTGAGCGTTACTTCGACGACCACGGCGTGGTGGCCACACTGACAGGTCGTCTGATACCCGGCATTCGCCATCTCATCAGTATTCCTGCCGGACTGGCCCGCATGCATTACGGCAAGTTCCTGCTTTACACCACTATCGGTGCCGGTTGCTGGCATGCTATTCTGGCCGGATTGGGCTGGTATCTGCACACCATTGTTCCTGAGGAGCAGCTGAACGATAAGATTACGGAATATGCCGAGTATATCAAGCTCGTCATCATTGCCTTGGTCGTCCTGACCGTGGTTTGGTTCATTGTCAAGAGAAGTATTGGACGTAGTCGTTCACGGGAGTCCCATAAGGAAAAAGAGGGCTAAGCACGGCCTTGGCCTCTTGTGGATTCTCCTTCACAGCCAACTTCAGATATTTTATGAATTCCTCCTTGTACCCTAAGTCATAGCAACACAGGGCCATGTAGGCATAGCCCTCGTGGTAGTTGGGGTAGTATTCGCGTGTCATCGCCAGGAATTTCTGCAGCATCTCGTAACAGGCGTTGACGTAGTGGTTGTCATAGAGTGATACAATGATGCGCAGTAGGATGCCAGGCGCGTTGCTCGACGACATTATTGCCTTCTTGTACACTTGTTCAGCTTCTTCTATCAATCCGTTTTGAAGGAACAAATGTCCCCTGATGACTAGCGTGTCCACATGGTCACAATCCATGTGTTCCGTCTCGTCAAGCATCATCATGGCTTTCTCTATCTGCTTCTGTGCACTGTAGCAGAAAGCCAGCTCCTGACAGATCTGCAATAGGAAGGGCGAGTCCTCCGGTGCTATGTCGTAAGCTTTTTCCAATAATGTCAAAGCCTCGTCGTTTTGTCCCAGATTGATGAGGCAGATGCCATGTTGCAGCAGTCCGAACTCGTCGTCAGGCATCGCCTCTCTATAACGTTGGAAAAAAATGCTGGCTTCTTTAAAATTGCCCAGTTTCATCAGGCAGTTCGCCTTGTTGCTGAGTGCAGACGGGTCTTTGGGGTCGATGGCGATGGCATATTCCGAACTGGTGATGGCGTTCGAATAGTCCTCGCTCATCAGTTGTGCTGACGACAGCGCTGTCCAGTAGTGCTTCGAGAAGGGGTTGTGGTCTATCAGTTCATTGAAGATACGCTCCGAGTCCTTGTACTTCCCCAGTCCGAACAGAGCCCGCGCCATCAGCTCCTTGAAGTCGTCGCTGTTGTCGCCTTTCGACCGCATCATCCATTCGTAGGCTTTTTCGCTGACATCGTAGTCCACATACAGGTTGGCGACGTCCTTCACGAAGTCAACATACTCGTCTGCCGGTACTGTCAGTCCGTAGTCACGCAGGTAGCGGTCGGCTTCGTCAATACGGTCTTGCGCTATCAGTATTTCAGCACGCAGATAGTGGTAGTCCGGCGACTCCCTGTCGCTGATGGCATCGGCATAGTATGTGGCTTCCTCGTAGTTGTCCTCCGTTAATGCACGACGGGCCATGAAGACATTCAGCAGGACATGGTCAGGATAATACTCCAACCCCTGCTCAATGACCGCCAGGGCCCGGTCGTCGTCCTCCTTCCAACTGTAGTAGTCGGCCAGTTCTACCAGGTCATCAACATCCATCAGTGGGCTTTCTCCCGCACTGATGGATGTTTCATAACTGTTCAGAATCTCTTGGAATTCTTCGCTTTGAAAGTATTCCTCGTCTATCTGCATCTTGGGTTTACTCTGCTTCTGGAGTGATGAGTTTGTAACCCTTGCCGTGGATGTTGATGATCTCAATCTGCGGGTCGTCCTTGAGGTGCTTGCGCAGCTTGGTGATGTAGACGTCCATGGAGCGGGCATTGAAGTAGTTGTCGTCAATCCAGATGGTCTTCAGGGCAAAGTCGCGCTGCAGAATCTCGTTGGAGTGTGCGCAGAGCAGTCCCAGCAGCTCGTTCTCCTTCGTGGTCAGCTTAGTCTGCTTCTCGCCTATGCTCAGCAGCTGCTTTTGGGTATCGAAGGTGAAGTTGCCGATGTGGTATACTGAGCTCTCGCGGTTCTTCTTGCCACGTACACGGCGCAGGATGGCCTCAATACGGAATACGAGCTCCTCCATGGAGAAGGGTTTGGTAATGTAGTCGTCGGCACCGATTTTGAAGCCTTCGAGAATGTCTTCCTTCAGGGTCTTGGCGGTGAGGAAGATGATAGGGATGTCAGCATTGGCCTGACGGATTTCCTGAGCCAGGGTGAAACCGTCCTTCTTGGGCATCATCACGTCCAGCACACAGATGTCAAACTTGGTCTTCAGGAAGGCCTTGTAACCGGCCTCGCCGTCAGCACACAGTTCTGCAACATAGCCTTTGGCAGCTAAGTATTCACGCAACAGCATTCCGAGGTTCTCGTCGTCTTCACAAAGAAGAATTTTCAATTTTTCGTCCATAATCCTTTTCATGTTAATTGTTGTTTGTATTCTTTTTTAGATAATAATTGCTTATCTTTTATAGTTCCTATAGCTCCTATAGTACCTATGGTGACTATAGTTAGTGACTATAGTTTATTTTGTCAGTCCTCCTGCAGTACAGGCAGGATGATGGTGAACTTAGTGCCTTTGCCCAATTCGCTCTCGGCCTTGATGTCGCCCTGATGCAGGTCGACGACCTTCTTGACGTAGGCCAGTCCGAGACCGAAGCCTTTCACGTTGTGCTTGTTACCGGTGTGAACGCGGTAGAACTTGTCGAAAATCTTGCGCAGGTTCTCTTTCTTGATACCCTGACCAGTGTCGCGGATGCTGAGACACAGATGTTTGTGTTCGTCATTCCATGTGCGGATATAGATGTCGATAGGCTCGTTTTCCTTACGGTATTTCACCGCGTTGTCCATCAGGTTGGTGATGGCATTCTGGAAGTGTACCTCGTCGACAAAGATGGCCGAGTCGACAGCTTCTATCTCTGTGTAAATCTTGCCGCCGGTATGCTCCACGCGCAGCGAGAAGGTCTGTGCTATCTGTTCCACCATTTCGTTGAGGTCCAGCTCCTTCTTTTTGAATACCACGCTCTTCTTGTCGAACATCGACATCTGCAGCACCTTTTCTACGAGGAAGCGCAGACGTTTTGACTCGTCGGCGATGACCGTACCGAGGTGTTTCGTCATCTGCTCCGACTTGGTCACGCTGTCGTCGTTCATCATCTGCGCAGCCAGCGAGATGGAGGCAATCGGCGTCTTCAGCTCGTGCGTCATATTGTTGATGAAGTCGTTCTTGATTTCCGAGTAGCGTTTCTGGCGGAAGATAACCACGATGGTGAAGATAAACGTCAGCAGCAGTACCAGCGTGAATATCATGCTGGGAATCATAAAGCGTACCGATGAGAAGATGTACGACCCCATGTCAGGGAAGTGAATCTTGACGATACCCATCTTCGACTGCGGGTCGTTACGGAACAGCAGCTGTTGGTAGGTATATTTCTCGCCCTCCTCAGAGTAGTCCGGACAGCGATATACCTCGCGGCCGTCAGCGGTCGATACCCTCAGGTGGTAGGGGATGTTCACCCCGTTGTTCATCAGCTCGGTCTTGATGTCCTGGTCGAGCATGCGGAAATTGATGCGCTCCTTTAGGGGCTTGTCACTGGCGGTATAGAGAATGTTATATACCACTTCGTCCAACAGGGCCCTCTGATACACGTAGCGGTTGCGGACTATTTCCTGCATCGACTTGGCAGCGTCTACCAGCGAGTTCTTGTCCTTGCGCAGAATCATGGCCTTGGGAATGGAGGCGGGCTTCATCTGGAAAGCCTTTACCTGGAACGACGAATACACGGTACCGTCGTCGGCAGCTACTGCAAACTGGTGGCTGTGCTTGATGGTGCCGCCAATGCCGTCGACGGTGACGGAATCCTGCTGGAAGGCATGACGCTCCGTTTCGTTGACGTCTTTCTCCAGATAGCGCTTCGTCTCGTTCATCTCCATGTTGTGCGAGGCCTGGTAAAGGCTGCGGTTGACACTCTCGTCAAATTGCTCCTTCTTCATCTTCACCATCTCCTCAAGGTAGGAAATCTGAAGATAAAGCAGTGCCAGGAACGAGAATCCCATGATGCAGGCGATGATCCAAATAGTAGACTTCTTCATATATTATAAGAAAAACTTCTTCATATCGACTGCAAAGATAGCATTTATCTCGATACGAAGAAGCTTTTTAGTTAATTATTTCCGTTAATTTTAACGACATTAACTATTATTGCTTTATTTGATTAAAAATAATGAACTATCAGAATGGACTATATCTTGTCGAAATCGACGGACAAGCCAATGCTGAACGATGTCCCTGTGGTCAGCGGCGAGCAATAATAATAGGACTTCGGCTTATAATTAAATAGGTTGTCGATGGCTGTGATAACGGTGATGCCACGCCAGACGTGGTGCTGGAGCATCAGCTTCCAGATGGTATAGCCCTGGTCAACATCCGTGCGACCCGACTGCGGCTTGCCCTGATAGCGCCCTGAAAGTGCCGCGTCGAGGGCATAGAGGCGCGAAAAGCGGTGGTCGTAGCCCATCCGCCATGTCATGGAGTGCGAACGGGGCTGGTAGAAGTCGGAGTAATAGACGTTGCCGGTCTCTTTCATCCACGAATAGTTCAGCTTGAACGATAGTCCGCAATCCCAGATATGGCCCAGGCTGGCATCGATACCCCAGACGGTGATGCCATCTTCGTTCCAGTAGAGCGCACTTTCCATGCCCTCGTACATGCCGCCGTCGATGGTGGTGATGCGCTTGTCGAAGATGTTGCAGTAGCCCATGAGGGTGAAATTGTAGCGTCCGTCCAGGAAACCGCTGTTGCGGATGCGGTTGGTGCGCTCGATGGCGATGTTGAAGTTGTTGCTCTTCTCAGGCTCCAGGTCGGGGTTGCCTCTCAGCATATAGCCCATGTTGCCCATGTCGAAGTGCATATACATCTCTTTGAGGGTGGGGGCTCGGAAGCCGCTGGCATAGTTGGCGCGGAAGGTCATCCACGGGAACTTATACACTACGGCGAGACGCTGGGTGAACGCCTGCTGGGCGGAAGCGGAGTAGTAGTCGTAGCGGACGCTGCCCACGACATTCAGCTGTTCGGTGATGTTCCAGTCGAACTGTGCATAGCCGTCGACGTTGTCCTGCGAGTGGCTGGTGTCCGTAATAAACTGATAGGTAGAGAGATAGTCGTTCATGTAGTCGGCTCCGAGAATCAGCGCATTCTTGCCAAACGCATGGTTGTAAAGGGCATGTGCCACATGCTGGCGGTTGCTGTAGTCGTGGTCGTGGGTGCGGGTGCCGTCAGGCAGGAAGTTGGCCTTGTCGTACTGGTCGAAGGCGTACGACAGTTCCAGATAGCGGGCGTGGTTCCATGCGTACTTGCCCTTCAGTCCGGCACTGTAGTTGTTGAAGTGGTAGTCGTAGGTGTCGCGCTCGCTGGTGCGGAAGAAATAGCCGCCGCGACCAATCAGCGTCAGGTGGTCGGTGGCACGCCACGTCAGCCGCTCCTTCACGTTATAGGTCTTCTGACCATAGAGGCGGCTCAGGTTCGAGTCGTCGTTCAGCACCGATTCGTCGTAGGGCAGCCCCTGCGCTTTCTTCAGCAGTTCCAGGGCAATTTCCTCGGAAGAGTAGCGTTTCGGCAGGTCGACGGGGTCAATCGTGGTGTGCTGGAAATTTGTCTGCGAGTTCCATTTTGTCGTGTTGAACGAGAAGCTGGCACCGTTGCGCCATTCGTGGCCGAAGGTGTTGTAGCGCGAGTTGGCGTTGGCCGTCCAGGGCTCCAGGTTCTCGCGGCTGATGATGTTGATGACACCGCCCACAGCGTTGGAGCCATAGAGTGCCGACGAAGCACCCTTGACAATTTCGATGCGTCCGACGTTGTCGAGATTCAAGCGGTTGTAGTCCACGTTATCCATGGTCTCTCCCGCCATGCGCTCGCCATCCACCAGGAAGAGGACGGCATTACCGCCGAAGCCGCTCATGTTGAGTGACGTTTCCTGACTCATGGCAAAGCCGAACTCCAGGCCAGGAATCTCCTGCGTCAGCAAGTCCTGGATGTTGGTGGCATCGGTAATCTTGATGTCGTGGCGCGTGATGAGGCGCGTTACCACCGGTGCGTCCTTCAGCGCCTTTGGCGTGTGGGAGGCGGTGATGACGACGGGCTCCAGCTCTATGGAATCACGTATCGACGGCTGTGCAGACACACTAATAGCTGGCACAGCCAATGCCATGCCAGCCAAAAGAGATGTCTTGATGCGAGCGGCCATCACTTATTTGCGGATTCCTGTAAAGGTGGTCTCCATTGCCATCGGCATGTTGCCATATTTCAGCGAGTAGGTCACCACAACGTTCTTGTCGCTGAACATGAGGGCGACATTGCTCACGGTATAAGCCTTATCCTCGCCTTTGGCATTCTTCACCGTACCGCTGTAAGAAGCGACTTTGCCGGTAATAGTATTGCCGTTCTGAGTCAGAGGAATGTTCTTCACAGGGAAGGCGGGAATAGTCATCATACCGCCCATACCCATTTCGGGAACAGTCATGTCAATGGATGTATCTGACACTTTGGTAAACTGATAGGTCTTGGTATCATTCGACGACTCGTCGCCCATCACGATAACAATCTCATTACCTGTATAGGAGCCTGCCACCTGAGTGGCAACGGGAACCTGAGGCTCGTCATCGTCGCTGCCACAAGAAGTGAAACCCATAACTACGGTTGCTGCGGCAACCAACATCATCATAAAACTTTTAATCTTCATAATCTTTTTTACTTTTTACTGTTTTACCTTTTTATTTTTTTAGTTGCTGTGTTGTGTAATCATACTCTGAGCCGTAGCTGCTGTGGGGAATCGTGAAGACGGCAATCATCAGCAGTACGGCAAGACCCACCAGCCACTTGTTGTACTTCCACTTCAGCGTGGCCAGGGCGGCAGCGAAGAAGAGAAAGGAAAGGAGGGTCTTGTTGTCGGTGAGGTCGGTGCCATAGGGGAATCCTGTCCACCACGGACCGAAAGCGGCATGCTGCACCAGGGGACCGAAGATGAATCCGCCTACGAACAACGTTCCGACGGTGATTTTCAGCCACTTGGCATACTCCCTACGCGTCATCACCAGCAGGAAGGTGTAAACGGCAAAGAGCATGGCACCGAACATCAGCAGGATGTGGGGAATCAGGATGCCGGCAGGAACATCGTTGCGGAAACGTATCACGACAGGCTCGTCGGCAGGATAGTTCTTTCCTTCAACGGTCAGGTAATACTGCAGTTTGCCTGCTACGGGCTGTACAGGCAGCGCTGCCTGCCACTCGTTGTCTATGTATTTGAAATCCAGAGTGGTATATTCGTCCGACGTCGGATAGCGGCGGTAGTGCAGCGTGATGTTCTCGTGATTTTGGGGAATGTCTTTGAGCGTGATGATCTCATCGTGCTGCACGCCACTTCTGGGCAATCGCACCTTGTAGCTTCCGTCGTTCAGTTCCATCACCACCTTCTTGGGGTGGGTAGGACCGGTCATGCGCTGGTAGATGCTCAACACCAACGTGATGACGACGGCTAAAATCCAATAGGTTGCTTTCTTCATCTTACGGGTGGGGTTAGGTGAACTTGGAATGTGATGGTCTCCTGATTCCTCAGGACTTTCACGGGAATAGTCGTGCCGGCAGTCAGTTCCGACAGGCGCTGCATGTATTCTTCGATGTCATTCACGGGCTTGCCGTCAATCTCCTGGATGATGTCACCGCTACGGATACCAGCATTATGGGCGGGCTTTCCTGCCACCACAATGTCGGCGCGAAGACCGGGAACGGTGCTCGCTCCCATGACGTCGGGCATCAGACCTAACGTGACCTTGAACTTGGCATGCTTCATGGTCTGCGTGCTGGGCACATTGATATAGTCGGGCGTCTCGGGCATAGCGGCCAGTCGGGACACCAGCTCCTGCGTGTATTCCAGCGTCTGCTGCATGCCGTCATAATTCAGGGTAGGGGGGATGTCGGCAGGCGTGTGATACTCCATGTGACCACCTGTGGTGAGGAAGAATACGGGAATCTCCGCAGCAACGAATGACGCCTGGTCACTCGGGCCATAGCCGTCAGCAATACAAGAGATGTTGACGTTGGTCTTCTCAGCCACCTGCTCAGCCAGAGTCTTGAAGCTGCTACTTGTCCCCGTGCCCGACACGCTCAGGGCATGGTCACGCATGCGTCCCACCATGTCCAGATTCACCATGGCTACGATACCTTTCTGATTATCAGGGAGATTGATGCGGCGGTCGTCCTCGCTTTTCATCCAGTCCAGAAAGAATTTGGAACCGACAAGGCCCTGTTCCTCTGCACCAAAGAAGGCGAAAATGATGCTTCTTGGCGACCCCGTCTTCTTAAAATACTTGGCGAGTTCGAGCACCACGGCATCGCCGCTGGCATTGTCGTCGGCTCCGGGATGCACGCCTAAGGTATCGGGACGGCGCGAACCAGAACCCTGGCCGCCCATGCCCAGATGGTCGTAATGCGAGCCAACGACGATGAATTCATTTCTCAACTTCTTGTCCTTTCCTGAAAGAACGGCGAGAATGTTATGGGTAGTCCGCTTCTCCGTCTTCCCGTAGGTGAAGTCATGGTAGAAGCCCTTGCTCTTTTTACCCTTGACAACGGGCTTGAACTTCAGCTTGCGAAGCTTTTTTGTAATAAATTCAGAGGCAAGGGTGTCGCCGGCTGTGCCTGGATAACGGCCTCCCAATTGCTGTGAAGCCAGGTATTCCACCGCTTGTCGCATATCATCCTGCTTCTGCGCTTGTGTCTGCAAAGTAAGCGCAAAGGCCAAAGATAATAAATAATATTTTCTCTTCATGAATTGCTCCTGATTTCTTTTCAGGGTGCAAAGGTACGACTTTTCTTCCGTTCCTACAATCCCCATTTATGTGGATTTTTAAAAGGAAACCGCCCAAGGGTAGGGCCTTGAGCGGTTAGAGGTTATTTTAATCGATAGTTACAATTCGTTTATAGCTGGTTGATGGGGCTTTTGATGGGCTTTGAGTCGGCAGCATCACGCAGGGTTGAGGCCGCCTCATGGGCTTCGAAGGCGTCGAGTTTCTTCAGGTAGTAGCTGCGCAGGTCGGCCCATTTATAATAGGGATATTGGTCGGTGGCGATGGGCAGCGTGGCCTCGCGCTCGTTGAGCAGCGCCTTCACCAGAATGTCACCCTCGCCCTCCTGTGGCCGGTAGAACACCAGCTGGATGTTGCAGGCCATGGGGAATATCTTGTAGTTGCGCCACGTGCGGTCCAGCTCGTCGAGATTGGTGACGCTGGCGGCACAGGAGTCCAGCTCCAGCAGACAGGCTAGCGGCATGACGCACACCTCATGGCCGAAGCGCAGGGTAGCCTGCGTCTGGGTGATGGTGTCGGCAGTCTCGATGATGTTGCGCAGCAGGTTGCGCTGTGAGAATGGCATCACACCGCCCGACTGGGGTGCAGGGCCGTAGTCCAGATACCAGCCGATGTTCCGCATGCGCCACTGCTGGTAGAGCTCCTCCTCAGTAAAGAGGTCGTAGAGGTCGGGGCCGTTGTCGTGGCTCTGCATGTTGGTGACCACCTCAAAGAGTTTGTAGGCTAGCTTGTGGGTGTCGATGTGCTCGCGGGCCCAGGCGACATCTTTGAACAGCACTCCCATCAGTCGGCCGGGATCGTCCATGTTTTGAGGTGTCTTGCGGTATTGATGTCCCTGGCGGCTCATCTGCTCTACCAGTCCTGTGCGCGGCTGGTTCAGGTAGTATTGCAGACAATTGCTCACGTCGTTGTGAATGCGCGCCGTGGGGTTGGCCGCCATCAGCTCCTCACACTCTGCCGTCATCGACAGGATGCAGCGGATGACTATCGTTGAGCGGGCATCGATGGCTACACCGGGGTGCTTAAAGATTTCGGGGAAGTTCTGTGCCATGCGCTGCCCAATGCCGTGGTGCTGACGTTCGCCCACCGTTGTCAGGTCGCCCAGACGCTCCGATGTGCCAACCTCAAACTGCTTCAGCTCGCGCAGCACGTCCATGCCACGCTGGGTCAGCATCTCTGCCTTTTGGCCCTGTTCTAGGGGGTCGATGACGCTCGTATAGCTGTCCTCACCGATGAGCCAGCGCGAACCATGCCGTCCATAGTGCGACATATAGAACGGCACATAGCCCTCCGGTGCAGGAGTCAGTGGCTGGTCGGTACGCTGGCGTTCGTAGTCCAGATAGTTGCTGCCCGCCAGATACTTATTGGCACGTATCTCTTCACGTGCCGTCTGTGCTGTTGCTGCCAGTGTCAGAATCAGCATCAGCAGGGTGTTAATAAGTCGTCTCATAGTCCTTTGTTTATCAGTTTTGCTTGCAAAGGTAGTAAATAATTGATAATTGACAATTGATAATTGACAATTTTTAGCGTCAGGAGCATAATTTTCAGTGTTCAATGATAAAAAAGGGTGGTGTTTAAATAAATTCGTGTAATTCGTTTAATTCTCTGCAAGCAGAGTGTGACGTTCTTCGACCTGAAGGTACGAAGTGTGGCGTTGCAATGCAATCGTGGTTTTTAATATAATCCGTATAATCCGTTCAATCCGTTGTTTAAAAGAAAAGGCACATCCTTAGTCGGGATATGCCTTCGGACGCGGCAGGATGTGCCTTCTCTCAGTTGAGGTAGTGTCTTTGCGCGGTTCAGGAAGTGCCTTTATACAACAGGGGTTCCGTTGTGTATGGTAACTGATGTCGTGGATGTGAACTGATATTGGAAACGAATGAGAATAATGAGAATAATTAATTCACGAATGAGAATAATAATTCGTTCAAATTCGTTCAAATTATTCTAATTCGTTTCCATACACAGTAGGTTCTCTCATTGAGAGGAAAGGTAGTAGTCGCTGAAGTCCTTGCAGTCGGGTGGTAGCTGGTGGTGTACCAACGAGGGCAGCACCTCTTTCAGTTGCAGGAACAGCCGTTCACCAGGTTCATGTACTCAATCTCATCGTGGTCTCGAAAAGAGCGCATAATTGTCTCAATGAGATCGTGTAACTGGTCCTTGCCTATACCAGAAGGGCCTATCAGATGGCCCATTTGGCCACAAAGTTCGTAGTATTTGTTGTCGCTATACATAATCTCCACGTCAGCTACATGGGCAGCAAGTGCCGGAATTGTCATCGGAAGAAGCGGTTCTCGCATCTCTTTTGAGACTTGTGAGAGCAGTAATTTCACGATTTCTGTACCTTTTCCGAGGTTAGGGCATCTCGGGTGCCTTGGGTTTGCTAATGTCTCAACTGGAACACTCAAGTTATTCTGTTATTCTGTCGAAAAATCTTTTTGTGTTTAGTGATGCTCATAAAAATGGGGACACACGATTCACATCGGATGTCCCCACGAATCAATTACATTTCTTATGAATTACTATTTTGAAAAAAACTATTTCTATAAGTTTAGACTCTTCTTGATGGCCTCAATCTTGCCCTCAGCAGCCTTGATGCAGCGCTCGTAGTCGGCAGCACCCTTGAAGCTGGCGTCCTTCACCTCGGTGTAGAACTTGATCTTCGGCTCAGTGCCAGAAGGACGGACAGAAACCTTGGTGCCGTCGTCGCAGAACCACTGCAGCACGTTCGACTTGTCGGGCATGTCGAGCTTCTCAACGGTGCCGTCGGCCTTCTTGGCCTCAAGCAGCTGGAAGTCCTTCGAGAGCACAATCTTCGAACCACCCAGGTCCTTCGGCGGGTTGGCACGGAAGTCGGTCATCATTTGCTTGATCTCGTCGGCGCCGCTCTTGCCAGGACGTACCACGTTGATAGTCACCTCCTTAGAGAAGCCATACTCCTTGTAGATGTTCATGAGCAGGTCGTAGAGCGTCATGCCATTATCGCGAGCCCATGCGGCAATTTCGCAGATGAGACAGATGGCTGCGGGGGAGTCCTTATCGCGCACCTTGTCGTACGGCAGGAAGCCGAACGACTCCTCACCACCGCCGATGTACTTCTTTTTGCCCTCGTTGACGCGAATCTCGTTGGCAATCCACTTGAAGCCGGTATAGCAGTCCTTGTACTCCACATGGTTCTTCTTGGCAATCTCGGCAATGACCTCGGTGGTCACGATGGTCTTCACCAGGAACTCGTTGCCCTTCAGCTGGCCGAGCTTCTTCTTGTTGGCGATGATGTACCACGAGAACATCATGCAGGTCTGGTTGCCGTTCAGAATCTCCCATTCGCCCTTCGAGTTGCGGCAGACGATGGCCAGACGGTCAGCATCGGGGTCAGAAGCAATCACGAGGTCGGCATTGAGCTTCGTACCCAGCTTCATACCAAGGGTCATGGCCTCGGCATTCTCGGGATTGGGGCTGACAACGGTGGGGAAGTTGCCGTCGATGACCATCTGCTCTGGCACCACGTGGATGTTCTGGAAGCCCCAAGAGCGCAGGGCCATCGGAATGATGACGCGGCCTGTGCCGTGCATGGGTGAATAGACGATGTTGAGGTCCTTCTGGCGCAGGATGACGTCCTGGTCGACCATAGCCTCCTTGACAGCCTGGATGTAGTCCCAGTCCATCTCACCGCCGATGGGGATGATGAGGTCCTTGTTGCCCTCGAACTTTACGTCGCTGATTTTCACCTTGTTAACCTCGTCAATGATGCCCTTGTCGTGGGGGAACAGCACCTGTGCACCGTCGTCCCAGTAGGCCTTGTAGCCGTTGTATTCGCGGGGATTGTGCGATGCAGTGACGTTGACACCAGCCTGGCAGCCGAGCTGACGGATGGCGAATGAAATCTCAGGGGTAGGACGGAGGCTCTCGAAGAGATAGACCTTGATGCCGTTAGCTGAGAAGATGTCTGCCACGCTTTCGGCGAACATGCGGCCGTTATTGCGGCAGTCGTGGCCGACGACCACTGAGCACTGTTTGCCGGGGAATGCCTTCAGGATGTAGTTGGCAAAGCCCTGTGTGGCCATGCCTACGATGTACTTGTTCATGCGGTTCGTACCGGCACCCATGATGCCACGCAGACCACCTGTACCGAATTCCAGGTCGCGATAGAATGCGTCAATGAGATCAGACTTGTCGGGATTGTCCAACATGGCCTGAACTTCCTTACGTGTCTCCTCGTCAAAGGCCGGAGAGAGCCATTCCTTTGCCCGTGCCTCGCACTGTGCAATGAGCTGAGCGTTATTTTCCATAATTGTTGCGTTAAAATGTTTTAGATGTAGTTACAAACGCAAAATTACGAAAAAGAAGTGAGAAGTGATAAGTGAGAAGTAATAAGTTATGAATAATTAACACTCGTCACCTCTTACATTATAATTCTTAATTCCTAATTCTTAATTCTTACTTGCCGTCAGGCAACACCTCTTAATTCTTAACTCTTACTTCTTAATTTTTAATTGCCGTCAGGCAACACCTCTTAATTCTTAACTCTTACTTCTTAATTCTTCAGCAGTCGGTCAATTTCTTCGAACTGTTTGCCCATGTTCAGGTTGAGGTAGATGCGGTAGAGCGCCGGAGCCCAGTGCTGCCGGTCGTCGGGAGCCAGTTTGCGGTAGGCTTCCATGTAGGGGCGGGCATCGGTGTACAGCTTGGTCAGCTGCCGCTTGTTGAGCCGCGGCTGGTTCTGCTTTTCCAACTCATAAGCCTGGTTCAGCTTGACGGTAGCATAGTGGAGGTACGGCTCAGGCATGGTGTCGTTGAGGGCAATGAGCCGTTCGCAGGTTTCAAGGCAGTCGTCGTACTGTTCCAGATTCAGCTGCGCCATCGACTTCGCCAGGAGGAATAGCAGGTTGTCGCCATCGGCCTGAAGTGCCTGATTGGCCAGTTGCAGTACGGTTTGGTAGTCGTTGTCGGCGGTATAGTGGTCAGCCAGTCGGGGGAAGAAGTACGGATTGAGGGGATAGCGGTCGAAGCCTTCGTGCAGCGTGCGGATATAGTCGCCTGTGTCGTTCATCTGGCGGTAGGCCTCACACACATATTGCAGCGTAAAGGCCGCCTTGGCAGTGTCGCGCAGGGCCAGTTCATGATAACACAACACGGAATCGGGCCGTTGCAGCTTATGTGCACAATAGGTGGCCCAGTAGGCTGCCTGGGGCATGAGCGTATCGGTCTTGACGTAGTCGTAGCCGGTAAACAGCGGTTGGCTGGCGGCATCAAGACAGGTCTGATAGAAGCTGTAAGCTTCGTCGTATTGCTCCTTCTTTACATGCCAGGCACCGGCAGCATAGAGGTTGCGGCGCAACTGGTTCAGGCGCTCGGCATGCCGTTCGCGGTATTTCTGCTTCTTGTCTATCGAGTCGAGGGTCTCGGTAATGGCGTATAGACGCTTGATAAGTGTAAAGAAGTGGGCCGTATCGTACTGCTGTTGCAGATACAGCTTCTCATTGGCCGCCTCGTATTGTTTCACGACGGTCTGATACCAGGTGAGGTAAATCTTCTGGTTGCCACGGTTGGCGGAATCGTCCAGCAGACGGATCATCATGTTTTCTGCTGTCTGCAAATCCTTCTCCTTTCCGCTCTTGATGAGCGTCTGTGCCTGGTTTAGTTCTTTTTTCTGTGCCGCTGCCGTCAGGACGAGCAGCAGACAACAAAGTATGGTGATGGTACGTGTCATTTCTTCTTGAACTCAAGTATCTTGGGCAGTTTCTGCCATTTACCCTTGTTGGGTACCTTGATGACGTTGCCCTTGACTTGTTTGAGCTGGTAGACAGAGTCGTTCAACTGGGTGAGGGTGGCAGTGAGGTCGTCGCTGCCGAAGTCGTTAATCATCTGAATTTCAGCCTCTTTGTCGCTTATCAGCTTGCTTGACACGATGACCCAGCAGAACGAGTTGTTCACCTTGCCCAAATAGCCTGGCAGCTTGCCATATAACTCCTGACCCGGCACCACGATGTTGTTGTCGTAGAAATTGATGCGCAGGTAGACATTATATAAATTATTAATAAGGTACGCGCGAAACGGTGTATCTTGCTGTTGGGCAAAACCTGCTGCTGAAAAAGCGGATAGCCAGCTCGTCAGTATGAAAATCTTTAACGTTTGTCTCATAATTCGCTCGCAAAGGTACTAAATCTATATCAATAAATCGATAGTTTGAAGAAAAATTAATTCAAAACGTGGTAGGTTTTTAAAATTTTTAAGTATCTTTGCAGCCCGTAATACATGTATTGTTATGAAAAAAGAATATTTAAAGCCTGATTATATCTTTGAATCGAGCTGGGAAGTATGCAATAAGGTTGGTGGTATCTATACCGTGCTTTCCTCTCGTGCAAAGACACTTCAGGACGATATGAAGGACCGTATCTTCTTTATTGGCCCAGACTGTTGGAAAGAGAAAGAGAGTCCTTATTTCCGTGAAGAGAAATCACTCCTGGCGGAGTGGCAGTGGACGGCAAAGGAAGGCGAACCGGAACACGGGGTACCCGGACTGAAGGTCAGAGTGGGCCGATGGACCGTTCCAGGAGAGCCAATTGCCATTTTGGTGGATTTTACTCCTTTTTTCGAACAGAAAGATGCTATCTACACATGGCTGTGGGAAAAGTATGGCGTGGACTCGCTGCACGCCTACGGTGACTATGACGAGGCATCCATGTTTTCGTATGCTGCCGCATTGGTGGTGGAAAGCTTGTATCAGTTCATAGTTCATAGCATAGTTAATGGTTCACCCAAGGTCATCTACCACGCCAATGAATGGATGTGTGGACTGGGTGCGCTCTACATTAACAACAAACTGCCACAGATTGGTACGGTGTTTACGACCCATGCCACCAGCATCGGCCGTAGCATTGCCGGCAACCAGAAACCCTTGTACGACTATCTCTTTGCATACAATGGCGACCAGATGGCCGGTGAGTTGAACATGCAGTCGAAACACTCCATCGAGAAACAGACTGCATGGCATGTGGACTGTTTCACCACTGTCAGCGATATTACTGCCAACGAGTGTAAAGAACTGCTCGACAAACCTGTGGATGTGGTGCTGCCCAACGGCTTCGACAATAGCTTTGTGCCCAAGGGTGCTCAGTTTACGAAGAAGCGTAAGGCTGCCCGTAAGCGTCTGCTGGACGTGGCCCATGCCCTGCTTGGCGAACAGCTTGACGATGATACCCTCATCGTCTCGACTTCGGGTCGCTATGAGTTCCGCAACAAGGGTATCGACGTGTTTGTGGAGGCTATGAACCGCCTACTGCGCGACCGCGACCTGAAGAAGAAGGTGCTGGCATTCATCGAGGTTCCCGGTTGGGTAGGGGAGCCCCGCAAGGATTTGCAGGAGCGCCTGGATATTATTGGTAAGAAGAATTCTCAATCCTCCATTTTCAATTCTCCATTGGAAGTACCCCAGGTGACCCATTGGCTGCACAACATGAGTCACGACAACGTGCTGGGCATGTTGAAATATTACGATATGCACAACCGCAAGGAGGACAACGTCAAGGTCATCTTCCTGCCCTGCTATCTGGATGGTCAGGACGGTATTGTCAATATGACCTATTATGATGTGGTGCTGGGCAACGACCTCTGCATCTATCCTTCCTACTACGAGCCGTGGGGATATACACCGCTGGAGGCCATCGCCTTCAAGGTGCCTTGCATTACCACGGATCTGGCTGGCTTCGGCCTGTGGGCCAATAAGGAGTTCGGTCATGAGGGTGAATTGAAGGACGGCGTCAAGGTCATCCATCGCACCGACTATAACTACAGCGAAGTAGCTGACGTTATCAAAGACACCATAGCTGATTTCTCGGCTATGTCCCAGAAAGACGTCGACCAGTGTCGTAAGCAGGCCGATGCCTTGTCGAAGAAAGCACTCTGGAGCGAGTTTATCCGCTACTACTACGAGGCTTACGACATTGCCCTGCGCAAGGCTGAAACGAGAAAAAAATAAAAAGTAACTATATTTAGTATAAGATTATGAAAATCAAAGCAGATTATGCAAATGCTCCTCAGTGGAAGGAACTGACCGTGAAGTCGAGTCTTCCCGAGCAGCTGAAGTGTTTGGACGAAATTGCCCACAATATGTGGTGGGTATGGAATTATGAGGCCCGTGACTTGTTCCGTGACCTTGACCCTGAGCTTTATCATGATGTGAAGCATAACCCTGTGATGCTCCTTGAGCGTCTGAGTTTCGCCCGTAAGGAAGAAATATTGAAAGATAAGGCGCTGATGAAGCGTGTCAAGGAGGTCTATGCCCTGTTCTGCAAGTATATGGACGTTAAGCCCGACAGCAAGCGCCCGTCAGTGGCCTACTTCTGCATGGAGTATGGCATTCACTCCGCCCTGAAGATCTATTCTGGCGGTCTGGGCATGCTGGCCGGTGACTACGTGAAGGAGGCTTCCGACTCTAACGTTGACATGTGTGCCGTTGGTTTCCTGTATCGTTTCGGCTACTTCACACAGTCGCTGAGCATTGACGGACAGCAGATTGCCAACTACGAAAGCCAGAACTTCGGTTCGCTGCCTATCGAGCGTCAACTGGATAAGGACGGTAATCCGCTGGTTATCGACGTGCCTTACACCAACTACCAGGTTCACGCTTATGTCTGGCGTGTCAACGTTGGTCGTGTGAAACTGTATCTGCTCGATACTGACAACGAGATGAACTCCGACTTTGACAAGCCCATCACCCATGCCCTCTACGGCGGTGACTGGGAAAACCGTCTGAAGCAGGAGATCCTGCTGGGTATTGGCGGTATACTGCTGCTGAAGAAACTCGGCATCAAGAAGGATATCTACCACTGCAATGAGGGTCATGCGGCACTCTGCAACCTGCAGCGCCTGTGTGACTATATTGAGGAGGATGGTCTGACGTTCAACCAGGCTATGGAGCTGGTGCGCGCCTCTTCGCTCTATACCGTTCACACCCCTGTTCCCGCTGGCCACGACTACTTCGACGAAGGACTCTTCGGTAAGTACATGGGCGGCTATCCGCAGAAGCTCGGCATCTCGTGGGATGAGTTCATCGGCATGGGCCGTACGAATCCCGACGATCATGGTGAGAAGTTCTGCATGTCGACCTTTGCCTGCAATACCTGTCAGGAGGTTAACGGCGTGTCGATGCTCCACGGATGGGTGTCGCAGAAGATGTTCGCTCCTATCTGGAACGGCTATTTCCCCGAGGAGAACCATGTGGGCTACGTCACCAACGGCGTACACTTCCCCACCTGGTGCGCTACCGAGTGGCGCCGCGTCTATGCCAAATATTTTGACGGGAAGCATATGACCGACCAGTCAAACGAGGATATCTGGCACGGCATCTACGATTGTCCAGATGAGGAGATTTGGGCAACACGCACAGCTTTGAAGAATAAGCTGTTCGAGTACATCAAGGAACAGTTCCGTGAGACGTGGCTGAAGAATCAGGGTGACCCCTCACGTGTGGTCAACCTGCTCGGTAAGTTCAACCCCGATGCCCTCGTTATCGGCTTCTGCCGCCGCTTTGCCACCTATAAGCGTGCCCACCTGTTGTTCACCGATTTGGACCGTCTGAGCAAGATTGTCAACAACCCGGAGCGTCCTATCGTGTTCCTCTTTGCAGGTAAGGCTCACCCCGCCGACGGTGCAGGTCAAGGCTTAATCAAAAAGATTTACGAAATCTCGCAACGTCCTGAGTTTCTGGGGAAAATCATCTTCTTGGAGGACTATGACTTCTTGCTTGCACGCCGTCTTGTAAGTGGTGTGGATATCTGGATGAACACCCCGACACGCCCGTTGGAGGCCTCTGGTACGTCAGGTGAGAAGGCTGAGATGAACGGTGTGGTGAACCTCAGCGTGAAGGATGGCTGGTGGCTGGAAGGCTACCGCGAGGGTGCCGGTTGGGCGCTCACCGAGAAGCGTACCTACCAGAACCAGGGCTATCAGGATCAGCTGGATGCTGCTACCATCTATAACCTGCTGGAGAACGAGATTGCTCCCCTATATTACAATAAGGATAAGAAGGGTATCTCGAAGGGATGGATCAAGGTTGTCAAGAACTCCATCGCCCAGATTGCTCCGCACTATACGATGAAGCGTCAGTTGGATGACTACTACGAGAAGTTCTACAACAAGGAGGCCAAGCGCTTCAAGGAGATTGCCAAGGACGGCTACAAGCTGGCCAAGGAAATTGCCCAGTGGAAGGAGTCCGTTGCCGAACGTTGGGAAGCCATCAATGTTGTCAGCTGCGAGACCACGCTGCCCGCTATCGGCTGTGAGGCTGGTCAGACCTATAAGATTCAGTATGTCATCAACGAACAGGGTCTTGACGATGCCATCGGACTGGAAAAGGTCAATGTCTTTACGAACAAAGACGGCGAAGAGCGCATCTTCTCAGTTGAACCTCTGAAGATGGTCAAGAAGGATGGCAACAACTACACCTTTGAGGCCGACCTCAAGCCTACCCAGTACGGACAGTATAAGAGTGCTATCCGCATGTATCCGAAACACAAGAACCTGCCCCATCGCATGGACTTCTGCTACGTGAAGTGGCTGGATCTCCCCCAGATGTAAAGTTGTTCTTGGTACACGTTTATTAACACCCGTCCTGCAGCTAATTAGGCTGTAGGGCGGTTTTTTTGTTGAAAAAGTGAAGAAAAAACAGGAAAAAGTTAGTTAATAACAAAAAAAATCATATAATTATTGCTTTATTTATTAAAAATGTATTATCTTTGCACGTTGAAAATGGTATTTAATACAATTGTAAAGACTCTACAACTATTATTAACAACAATATTAACTAACAGTATAACTTAAACTATGCCAGTAGAAAAAGAGTAGCACAATTCGCCATTGCGGGCCCTAGGGGCTTGGCGTGGAGGGATGCTGCTGTTATTGCGGTGTTCCAATCGGTCTGAAAACAAAATAATGTATTTTATCCAATCAATCAAAGAAAATACTTAAGTATGAATCAAAAAATCAGAAAAACTGCGCTGCTGATGGGTGCATGCTCCCTGTTGGGTGTGTACTCACCTGTTATGGCCGCTGGTGCTGACAATTCGGTACAGGCTGTACAGCAGTCAACGAAGAAGGTCACGGGTACCGTCTCTGACGCTCAGGGCCCCGTGATTGGTGCAAGTGTCGTTGAAAAGGGAACCTCCAATGGTACGGTGACCGACTTCGACGGAAACTTTACGCTCAACGTGAAGCCCGGTGCTACGCTGGTTATCAGCTACATCGGCTACACTACTCAGGAGATTGCCACTGGCAATCAGTCTACTTTTAATGTAACCATGGAAGAAGACAACACCTCACTGGATGAAGTTGTCGTTGTGGGTTACGGTGTCCAGAAGAAAAAGTTGGTGACTGGTGCTACCGTTCAGGTTAAGGGTGACGAAATCGCCAAGCTGAACACAACCAACGCACTCGAGGCTATGCAGTCAAGCACCCCTGGTGTGCAGATCACACAGTCTTCTTCTCAGCCTGGTAAGGGCTACAAGGTTTACATCCGTGGTATCGGTACCACTGGTAACTCTGCACCTCTGTATGTGATCGACGGTGTAGCAGGTGGTAGCCTTGATGACATTAACCCCGCTGATATCGAGAGCATCGACATCTTGAAGGACGCTGCTTCGGCAGCCATCTATGGTGCCCGTGCTGCAAACGGCGTTATCCTGGTAACTACCAAGCAGGGTAAGGCTGGTAAGATTGAGATCAGCTATAACGGTGCTTTCGGTTGGTCAAACGCCTACAAGCGTCCGCAGCTGCTCAATGCTCAGCAGTACATGACCATCATCGACGAGTACACCTTCAATACTTCTGGTCAGAAGATGGATTGGGCTGGCTACGTTCCCGAGGACATCCTTGCAAAGGTTGAAGGTGGTTGGACAGGTACTGACTGGTGGGGTGCATTCGAGAATAAGAACGCCCTGCAGTCGAACCACTCTGTAACCCTGACCGGTGGTAACGACATGTCTAAGTTCGCTATGTCTTACACCTATACCGGTAACGAAGGTATTATGGGTGGTGACCAGGCTTCTTACTACAAGCGTCACACTATCCGCCTGAACAGCGACCACGTGCTCCTGAAGGCTAAGGACTACGATATCATCACCATTGGTGAGAACATCTCTATTGGCTATAACAGAAGTCACGACCTGGCTGAGGATGATATGTACTGGAGCTATATCCACAGCCTGCTTCAGACTTGCCCGCTCATGCCACAGTATGCTGACAATGGCGACGTATATTATTATCAGGAATTTGACGGTACACCCGCATACGGTCAGGGCTGGAACTCTTCTCTGTTCAGCAACCCCTGGGAGAACCTCATTCATGGTGGTTTCAACTCTTTGGCTGAGAGCCGCAACTTCAATACCAGTGCAACTGCTTTCACCACCATCCAGCCGATTAAGGGTCTGAAGTGGCGCACTCAGTTCAACTATAACTGGGGTTCTGGTGCATACCGCAACTTCAACGAGCCTCGTTCTACTGGTTATGGTAATGCTACATCAACTGTCTACAGTGTTAACCAGAGCTCATGGCTGAATACCAACTGGTCTGTAGAAAACACCCTGACTTACGATCTCCCCATCATTTCTGGTCACAAGATCAGCGCTATGGTCGGTCAGAGCTATCAGAGCACCGCTTGGAGCTTCAACATTGGTGGTTCTAACAAGGTTAATTATGGCGATCAGCTCGCAACTCTGAAGGGTTGGGATTCTGCATGGCTGTCAAACATCAAGCTGGTCAATGCTACCGATGCTACTCTGACTGGTAAGCCCAATGATGAAGAGTACCTCGCTTCTTGGTTCGGTCGTGTAACTTGGGACTGGAACGAGACTTACATGGCTACCGTTACCATGCGTTATGATGGTTCAAGTATCTTCACCGATGGTAAGCGTTGGGGCTTCTTCCCCTCTGTATCTGCAGGTTGGGTAGTCACCAATGAGAAATTCATGGAGAGCACCAAGAGCTGGATGGACTTCTTGAAGATCCGTGCTTCTTGGGGTCAGAACGGTAACAAGGACATCAATAAGTACCAATATCTGGCTACTATCGCTCTGTCAGGTGAGTCTGGCGACAGCGGTTATAAGTTCGGTTCTGATATGGCTACTTCTGTTGCAGGTACTCCGTATACTGGTGCTTATGCTAACATCGTTCCGAATCCTGACCTGACTTGGGAAACTTCTGAGCAGCTCGACTTCGGTTTCGACGCTCGCTTCCTCAACAGCCGTTTGGGCGTTAACTTCGACTGGTATAAGAAGACCACGAAGGACTGGCTGATCGGCGGTCAGAATGTTGCTATTTACGGTACCAATCCTGCTGCTATCAATGGTGGTGACGTTCGCAATACCGGTGTTGAAATCGCACTCTCTTGGAACGACAGAATTGGTAAGGACTTCCGTTACAATGCCAGCGTGAACTTTGCTACTAATAAGAATAAGGTAACGCGTATTGCTAACGACAACCACTACATCAATGGTCCTGGCGGCGTGCTCTCACAGGGTACTGAGTACATCTACCGTGCTGAGGAAGGCAAGCCCATCGGTTACTTCTATGGTATGTCTTACAGCGGTATCTGGCAGAACCAGGAGCAGATTGATGCTGCTAACGCTAAGTCTCTCGTGGATCATCCCGACCTCGACAAGCCGACATGGGATGGCGCACAGCCTGGTGACTGCATCTGGGATGACTGGAATGGTGATGGTGTGATTACCTACGCAGAAGGTGATGCTTGCGACCGTCATGAGATTGGTAATCCTAATCCCGACGTGATGCTGGGTATCAACCTTGGATTCAACTGGAAGGGTCTTGACTTCGCTATCAACGGTGCCGGTGCATTTGGTCAGCAGATCATGCGTTCTTACCGTTCATTCAGTGATGCTCCTTATCAGAACTACGACACCACCATCTTCAACCGTTGGTATGGTGAGGGTACCTCAAACGACCAGCCCCGTATTTCAAGTACAGGTCACAGCAACACCAACTGGGTATCTACCCGTTATATGGAAGATGCTGACTACTTCAAGATCAAGACCGTCACGCTCGGTTACGATTTCAAGCACGTTTGGAAGGGTTGTCCGTTCCAGCAGCTCCGTCTCTATGTCCAGGCTCAGAACCTCGTGACCTTCACTGGTTACACTGGTCTCGATCCTGAGGTAGGTAACTCTGCCGGCGGTAATGGTTGGGCTTCTGGTATTGACCTCGGTCTGTACCCGCCGTCTCGCACATATTTGATTGGTGCCAATATTAAATTCTAATCCGATTATAAGTTATGAAGAAATATATTTTATCATTAGCTGTTTTGTCTGCAGCGACTTTGTTTACAGCTTGTAACGATAATCTGGACACTGATCCGCGTGTTACAGAGTTGACTGCTGCTACATTCCCTGGTAAGCCTGCAGATGTTGTGGCTTTGAATGCTGCTACCTATAGTATTATGAATACACTCGGCGGCGGCGACCAGAGCGGTCTGTTGAATAATCCTTTCTACTGGTGGTGCCTCATGTCTGACGACTGCTACGGAAGTGGCGGTTTGCAGGACAATGTGGCTAAGTCACTGCATCATTTCACAACAGCAAGTGCTAACCAGTACGAGCAGGATTTCATCCTTCTCTATGGTGGTGTCTCACGTGCCAACAACCAGATTGAGACCATTGACAATGTGAAGTGGACAGACAAGAATAAGAGTCAGCGTGACCAGCTTCTTGGTGAGGCTTACTTCATGCGTGGTTTTTATAATCTCTTGCTGACCCAGATGTATGGCGATGTTCCTCTGATTACCTCTACTACTATTACTGATGATATGCAGCAGGAGGTTAGCGCCGAGGAGGTTATCTATCCGCAGATCCTCTCTGACTTCGTATCTGGTGCGAACCTGATGAACGTTGAGTCAGGATATGGTTTGCAAGGCGACGGCCATGCTAACAAGTATGCTGCCGAGGCTTTCATTGCTCGTGCATGGATGTTCTGGGCTGGCTTCTACAAGGGCGTTAAAGAGCTTGCTACTGGCGATGCTTCCATGGATCTTATTGATCAGGAAGGTTGTAAGCAGCTTCATCTTGCCAAGGCTGATGTTGTCGCTTATCTGAAGGACATTGTTAACAGTAAGCGTTATGAACTCCTGAGGGACTTCCGCTCACTCTGGCAGTACTCTAACAGCTTGTTGTTGGCTGAGGCTCTCGATGGCGAAGGTCATTCTTATGAGTTCATTAAGGACATGAAACCTGAGGATTGCTTCGATGCCCCCGGCAACGGTAACGGCAACAAAGAGGAACTCTTCCAGATTCAGTTCTTGAATGCCTCTAAGTGGGCTATTGGCGGAACCTATTGCAACCCGCGTATGTATTCAAACTACCTCTCTTGCTTCTGGGGCCTTCGTAATGGTGCTACCAACGATAATGGTAAGCGTGACAAGACTTATCCGTTCAACCAGGGTTGGGGTCAGGGTACTCCTTCCGTCAATATCTGGGCCGACTGGACAGCTGCTGAAAATGCTGGTGGTTATACGGATATCCGTAAACTCGCATCTCTGATTGACCTCGATCATGAACTCGCGGCCTATACCTATGAGAAGGACGACTGTGAGGAGTCTGGCTATGCCGTCAAGAAGTATGCTGATGTGAACCTTGACGCTTGCGCTGCCGATAACGATTCATGGTGGTCTCAGTGTGAGGGTTATACCAGCAGTTCGCTTGATAACAAGCAGCAGGGTGACCACTTCGAGGACTTCTACCTGATGCGTTATGCCGACGTTCTGCTGATGCTGACCGAGCTTACTGGTGATGCTTCATTCATGAACCAGGTTCAGAAGCGTGCTGGTGTTCCTCAGACAGGATACTCTTTGCAGAATGTGCAGAATGAGCGCCGTTGGGAGTTTGCTCTTGAGGGCATCCGCTTCAACGATATGCGTCGTTGGTCTGGTATTAACTCTGGCGAAACTTCTTACGCCGCTAAGGCTCTTCAGGCTCAGAGTGGAAAATCTATTACTGTCAGGGGCAAGAGGAATGCTATGAATATGGCTCATATGACCTGTTCTTGGAGCAAGCGTTACGCTGATACCAACGGTTTCTTGCCGAAACCTCAGGCTCAGATTACTCTGATGAGTGGTAAGATGAAGCAGAATCCAGGATGGGATGAAAACGCATCTCCTGCAGAGTACACGTATAAAGTTCTGTATTAATATTTAATAAGTAATCAATATGAAAAAGATATTTTTGATTTTTGCCGCTGTATGTGCCTTTGTAGCTTGTGATCCTACTCATGAGGATATCAGTAATGCAGGTCGCATCACTGTCGACGAGCTCAAGGCTAAGACCAGTGTTACTGTCGACAAGGCTCCCAGTGGTGTTAATGGCAACGTGATTACCTGTTCGACTTCAGCTCCCGTTAATGCAAAGTGGGATATCGGTGGTAAGGAATTCATCGGTAATTCTGCAAAGAAGAAGATGAAGGTTAATTGGAATGAGAAAGGTGATTATGTTACGACTCCGTACACAGTTGTTCTCACCGCTGTTTGTCCTGACGGTACTGTGTTGACAGCAGATTTTCCTATAAATTGTGAAACAATCACTGATCCACTTGTGAAGTACTATATCTATGGTGATCCTAATAGGTCAGAAGCAGAAAAAGCAGAAGATCCGCAACTGCCATTCCAGCCCGCTGCATGGGATGCAGCAGCCATGCGCTTCAGTTCTACTGAAGGTGCACATCTGCCCACTATTCCTGACGAAGTTTACGATGGCCTGAAGACTCTGATCTTTGACGTATCGGATGTTACTCCTGATTTCGATTTGAAGGTCATGAACGGATGGTGGAGTAACACCTACTACGATCATGTGAAGTGGGTGAATGGTTTGAATGAACTTCAGATTACCCCGACAATGGCAAGGGAATGCGCAAAGAAATATGCAAACGACGATCCCGCCGGTGGTAAAGACCTCGACCTCATGCTCTACAGCGGTACCATGACGCTCAAAACTGTATACTACGAGGAATAATCATTCCTTATCAGTATAATTCATTAAGAGGGCATATCTTTTCGATATGCTCTCTTTTTATGTGATTATTAAGAATTTCAGGAAAAAGTTTGGGGATTTTGAATATTGTTGTTACCTTTGCAGTTGAAAATGTAGCATAACAAATATGAATAAGACAAACAAATTCTCATATTTTATTCTTTATGGAAGCCTGTTGGCTTTCATAGTTTTTGCCGTATACATATTATATATTAATAGGGAGGTGCTATATACGGCACACGAACGCTCCGAATTCCTCTACGGAGCTCCCTTCTTTCATGCACTTCTGTCGAAGCCTTTTGGCTTGATGCAGTATGTGGGAGCGTGGTTCACACAACTGTTCTATAATCCAGCCTTAGGTGCCGGTGTCCTGATGATAATTTGGACACTTATCTTCTTAGTTGGTACCAAAGCTTTCCAGTTAAAACCTAGTGCCTCTGCACTGATGATCTTGCCAGTAGCCTGCCTGCTCACATCTGTGGTTGATTTAGGCTACTGGGTCTATGTATCCACCATCAGAGGCTATTGGTTTTCGCAGTCGGTAGGCTATCTTGTTATGCTGCTGCTCTTGTGGGTAGCTCGCCAGACACCGCGTAAATGGCATCTCGTCTGGTATCTGATAGGCGTTTGCCTCTATCCTGTGCTGGGGTGGTTTTCCTTGCTGTTCGTGCTTTGTCTGGTACTATGCGAAAAGCTTACCTGGCGTGAACTCGTCGGCTTTGTCCTGCTATTCTTTGTCGCCAGCATCTGGCATACACAGTTCTATTCGAATCTGAGATCCGACGATACCATGCTGGCAGGCTTGCCTCGCTTCATCACACCAAGCGACAATAGTCCACATCTTACCATCCCGTTCTGGGTCTTGGGTGCAGTCTCAATACTTATACCATTATGTAGCCGTTATTTGACAAAATGGTTTGTTCCTGTATTATGTGCTGTTGCAGGCATCATCTTTACCTCGTCACTCATGTTCCACGACAAGAACTATATCGATGAGATGCGTATGGTGCGTTATGCTGAAGATGACAACTGGCAGGAGGTGCTTCATATAGCAGAAGAGAACAAGCAGCTAACCAGCACGATGATCTTTCTCAAGAATATCGCCCTGATGAATGCAACGCCACACTCTCAAGGAGAGAATAAAGGCGGCTTACTCGACCGTTCGTTCAAACTGGGTAACAATGTTACGGACATCTATAACCCTGATACGCTCCATGTATCCCTTTTGGACATAGCGTCTCCTTTGGTTTATTATAATTATGGCATGTTGAATGAAGCCATCCGTCTGAATTTCGAAAATGCCATACAGGCAGGTTTTTCCCCCTTCTACTTGAAGGTGCTTTCCCGTTGTGCCTTAGCTTGTGGTGATAAAGAACTGCTGGAACGCTATACCACTCAGTTACATCATCATCTCTTTTATGATGATTGGCAGCCGGCTCCTGTTACAAACATTATCAAGGAACTGCAAAAATCCTATCCCGATGAACTCACTGGCGTTGAGAATAGTGATATCTATATTGTCAATAGTATCAGTCTCTGGTATGAATCTGATAATAAGATTACCTCGGAACAGGCACTGTTGTATGCCATGCTACGTTGCGACTCCCGACGCTTCTGGGCATCGATGCGCAAATGGGTGAAACTGCACATGAACGAGGAATTTCCTGTGCATGTGCAAGAGGCATATATCTTGTTTATGGATAAAGCCCCGGAAGAAAAACGCATGATGATTCCTGTCAATGAGGATATTTTCAATCGTTACAAACAGTTCTGGAAAGTACTTGAAAGTAAAGCAAAGCCAGGCATGACCATCGAACAGGCTGGTGAGATGATGCGCGAGGAATTTGGAGATACCTATTGGTGGTATAACATCTTCGCCATAAAACCTATTAATATAACCCGTAAAATTGGAACAGAAACTCATTCGTAAGTAATTATGAAAAGATATATCCACTCATACACTCTACTTTTAGTAGCGTCTATTTGGTTACTGTCATCGTGTGCAAATCACCCCGATGTACCTGCTTCATCCAAAGAAGCTAAGTGCCTGCCGGCTATCTTCCCTGACTATTGCAATGTCACCGTACCCTGTAACATCGCTCCGCTCAACTTTATGCTCCCAATCGACGAGTACGAGGCCTGTGTGGCACGCTTTACCATGCCCGACGGCCAGCAGCAGACCTATGGCAAAGGTGTAAAAGTCCAGATACCTGAGGAGGAATGGCACGATATGCTTAACGTATCTAAAGGCAAGAGCATCAAGGTTGAGGTCTGGGGAGAAAAAGCGGGCGAATGGCTGGCGTACACCCCGTTTGAAATCCGTGTAGCCAAGGAGCCCATCGATGAATATATTTCGTATCGTCTCATCGAACCGTCGTATGTGGCATGGACCTTCATGGAGATTGCCCAGCGCAACCTCACCACGTTTGATGAATCGCAGATATTCAACAACGAGATTACCATGAACGACAGGAAAATAGGCCAGTGCATTAACTGCCACAGCTATCAGAACTACAAGACCGACAACATGCTCTTCCACGTACGTCTTGCCAATGCCGGTACTGTGATTGTGAATGATGGTAAGATCTCAAAGGTCAACATGAAACGCGACTATACCATCTCCGGAGGAGTATATCCGTCATGGCATCCTACGGCCAAACTGGTAGCCTTTTCGACTAACAGGACACGACAGGGGTTCCACACGCTCAACCCCAATAAAATCGAGGTTTACGACGAGGCCAGCGACCTCATTCTCTATGATGTTGAGACCGATTCTGTCCAGGTCGTCAGCAACGATTCCACACTTCTGGAGGTCTATCCCACCTGGTCGCCCGATGGCAAAAGCCTCTATTACTGCAAGTCGGTCCCGCTGCCTGAAGAGATGCGCGACAAGGACATCAGAACATTCTACCCGAAAATACAATACAACCTCTATCGCCGTTCGTTCGACGTGGCAACGCATAACTTCGGCGACGAGGAACTGGTGTACGATGCTGCAGCAAACGACAAGAGTGTTACCCTGCCGCGCGTCAGCCCCGACGGGCGTTATCTGCTGTTTGCCCACGGCCAGTATGGTTGTTTCCATATCCGCCACAACGATGGTGACATTGTCTGTATGGATCTTTCGGACGCTTCTGATCCACAGCACCCAACGTTCCTCGACTTCACGAAAGTGAACTGTGAAGGGCGTCCTGACAGCTACCCCTCTTGGTCGAGCAATGGCCGTTGGATTATGGTTGCCAGTCGTCGTGACGATGGCAACTTCTGTCGTGTCTATTTCTCCTATTTCCACGATGGAAAAGCTGAAAAAGCCTTTATGCTGCCGCAGGAAGACCCGGAATACAATACTTTCCTACTGAAGAGCTTCAACCGCCCCGAGTTCATGGTGGAACCTGTCAAGATAAGTGTCGAAGAGTTCAGCAAGGTCTTTGACAAATAGTATAGATGAAATATATACTTCCTTTATGCACGCTGCTTTTTGGTGTGGCCGTCCTGCTCTTCTTCGGACTGGCCTATCCGCATCACCTGCATTATCAGGAGCAGTTTCAGCTCTTCCTTTTCGACAGCAACTATGTGTGGGACATTGTCAAGCATCCGGGTGGTGTCGCTGATCTGTTGGGCCGTTTCTGCACGCAGTTTTTCTTGTATGCCTGGGTAGGCGCTGCCATCATCGCCATTCTGCTCTCGGCGATACAACTCCTAACCCTCCGGCTATCCAATGGTCAATGGTCAATGGTCAATGGTCAATGGTCCTACGGCCTGACCTTTGTGCCTTCTTTCCTGCTCTGGCTCTATCTGCTTGACGAGAATGCATTACTTAGCGGCGTCTGGGCGGTTCTTCTTACACAGCTCGTTGTTTGGGCCGTTGTTACGCTGGTAAGCGGTTGGACGCGACGCATACTGCTCATTGCCGTTATTCCTATATTATATATAATGGTTGGACCGGTCTGTTTCCCGCTACCAGTCGATAGCCTCTGGCTTGGCGTTCATTATCATCGCTACCCGACGGTATTCCCCTGGCTCTTGTGGGGGGCAGCACTCTCTGTCTGGGTCCTCGTACTCGCAGCCTGGATCATTGGGACGGTTCTGCGTGATACCATTTCCAAAGGAAATTGGATCATCAGAACCGTCCCAATGATCCTCGTAGCCGCTGTGATGGGAACATTGGTCTGGAAGAATACGAATATCAAGGCGGAGAAGGTGATGCAGTACGACTTTATGGCTCGCCATCAGCAATGGAACCGCATCCTTCAGACCATCAGCGCCGAGAAACCCAACAATCAGATTGGCGTGACGGTACAGAATCTGGCCTTGGCCATGCATGGCATGCTCCTGGAACACATGGGCGATTTCAACCAGAACGGCATTGCCGGTCTGCTGCCCGATGTCAAGGAAGATGCCACCAGTCCTCTGCCCACCGCCGAGGCTTTCTATCAGTTAGGTATGATCAACGTCGCCCAGCGTACTGTTTTCGAGGCGCAGGAAGCCATCCTCGACTTCCAGAAGAGCGGTCGCTGCTACCAGCGCTTGGCACAGACGAATCTTATCAACGGTCAGTATGCTGTGGCTCGCAAATATCTCTCGGCCCTGCAGAAGACCCTTTTCTATCGTGACTGGGCCAACGAGACCCTGCCATTGTTAGGCAATGAAGAGGCCATCGCCAAGCATCCCGAATACGGACGTCTGCGCCAGTGGAACTACAAAGATGAATTTTATTTCAGCGACCACACAACACCCGAGATGCTCGAAAGCCTCTACCAAGCCAATCCCGACAATCGCTTGGCCTACCAATATCTCTTGGCTTATTATGTGCTGACGGGCGACCGCGAACGCTACAATCAATTCATGTCCAAAAAGCAATGAGAAAGATCGTTTATATTATAATGGGTTTAATGGGGTTGATGGGCCTGATGGGATGCACCGAGACTATCAGCGATGCCAAGCAGGAGGCTGCACAGCCCCAGATATATCCTGACTACGTTGGTGTCACCATACCCGTGAATATTGCGCCGCTCAACTTCGGCATGGCCGACGAAAAGGCCTTGTTGGTTGATGCCATTATTGCTGACCGTCATGGAAACACCCTGCATAGTCAGGGCGACGAGTCTGTCGACTTCGATCTTGACGACTGGCATGCGCTGCTCGGTCAGAATCCTGGCGACTCGCTCACCGTCACTGTTTCGGCCAAGTACGATGACGGCTGGCACACCTATCGTTCTTTCTCTCTCTACGTCAGTCCCGACAGCATCGACTACGGCCTCTGCTACCGTCTCATCGAGCCGGGCTACGAGGTATGGAGCAAAATGGGCATCTACGAGCGTGACCTCTCCACGTTCGACGAGCGTGCGCTGATAGAAAACACGCAGTTCGAGGGCTGTGTCAACTGCCACAGCTTCAACCGCGGCAACCCCGCTGACATGAGCCTGCATATCCGTGGCCCGCATGGTGCCACCCTGCTACGACATAATGGTCAAAGGTCAATGGTCAATGGTCAATGGTCAATGGCTGCCTACAACACCAAGACTCCGCAAACCCTCGGCCTCTGCGTCTATCCCTATTGGCACCCCTCTGGTCGCTATATTGCCTATTCCACCAATACCACGCGCCAGCTCTTCCACAGTGCCGATCCTAACCGCATCGAGGTCTTCGACGAAGCCTCCGATATTCAGGTCTATGACGTCGAGAAGAACGAGCTGCTCCTCTCGCCCCTTGTCAAGCAGGACTCCGTCTACGAGACCTTCCCCGTCTTCTCTGCCGACGGCCGCTCCATCTACTTCTGTGCCGCTCGCGATTCTTCACTCTTCACTCTTAACTCTTCACTTAACAACCTCCACTACAACCTCTGTCGCATCGACTTCGATCCCGCCACGGGCCGTTACGGCGACAAGATAGAAACCATCGTCGATGCTGCGGCAGCTGGTAAGTCCATCTCCTTCCCCCGTCCTTCCTACGACGGTCGTTTCCTCTGCTACACACTCTCCGACTACGGACAGTTCAGCATCTGGCACCACGAGGCCGACCTCTGGCTCCTCGACCTTGCTACTGGCGAGAGCCGTCCTATGATTGAAGCTAACTCCGACGATACCGAGTCGTTCCACAATTGGAGCGCCAACTCGCGCTGGCTCGTGCTGAGTTCTCGTCGCGACGACGGTCTTTTTACCCGTCCATATTTCTGCCATATTGATGCGCAAGGTACTGTCACTAAGGCTTTTATGCTGCCACAGCGGAATCCGCGTCGTTTCTACCGCGACCGTTTCTTTTCCTTCAATGTGCCCGAATTCATTAATGGCCCGACTCGCTTTGATAGTCATCAAGCCAGTCGAGCCATCAACGATGAATACCGCAAAAACTTCGGTGTTAGTAGTTCTCAGCCTTAACCTGGAAGTAGGCCTGCGGATGGTCGCAGACAGGGCAGATGTCGGGAGCTTTCTGGCCAATGACGATGTGGCCGCAGTTGGCACACTGCCAGATGACGTCGCCGTCCTTCGAGAAGACGCGCTCCTTCTTGACATTGTCTAACAGCTTGCGATAGCGCTCCTCGTGAGCCTTCTCGATAGCTGCCACGCCTTCAAACTTTTCAGCAATCTCGTCGAAACCTTCCTCGCGGGCCTCCTTGGCCATGCGTGCATACATGTCGGTCCACTCGAAGTTCTCGCCACCGGCAGCTGCCTCCAGGTTGCTGGCTGTGTCCTTGATGCCGCCCTCCAGGAGCTTGAACCACATCTTGGCATGCTCCTTCTCGTTGGCAGCCGTCTCCTCGAAGATGGCAGCAATCTGTACGTAACCGTCCTTCTTAGCTTTCGATGCCCAGTATGTGTACTTGTTACGAGCCATACTCTCGCCTGCAAATGCTTCCTGCAGGTTCTTTTCAGTCTTTGTTCCTTTCAATTCTTTCATAGTCGTATTGATGTTTTTAGTTTAGTGAATAACGATTTCTTTTCGCAAAGATACTACTTTTGTTGTTGTCTTCCAAATCTTTTAGCAAAAAACTTCTCCTAATTCAAAAATATTCTCTTTCTAGGGCCCCCTGTGAGCCAGACCTCACAGCGTGCCTGTCCCCCTGTGAGCCTTCTCTCGCTAAAGCGTTCTTTGACATCGTGGCACAGAAATAGTGAGAAAAATTTGGAACTTTGCTCAATTTACGCTATCTTTGCAGCATCAAAACTACATTGACGTATGAAAGAGAGCAAACCATATCCAAAATTTGACGAAGAGGACGGCAGCTGCCTGACGGCTCAGGAGCCTGCTGCTGACGCAGTATACGCATACGAAGAACCTGTCATACCCGATGACATGGCTTATGCCCCTATTGTGGACGGTGTGCTTCAGGTGACTCCTGATATGGAAGAGGAGATAGCCGAGGTGGAGCGTGGCGAGGTTGTTTCAATGTCTGAATTTAAAACGATGTTTGCCCGATGGCTCTGACCATTGAATTCAGCCGCCGTAGCACTAACCAGCTAAAGAAAATCCTCACATTTTATGATGAGCGTAACGGCAGCGACAACTATAGTCGCCGTCTACTGCGTTGTCTGCTTGAGGATTTACAACGCCTTGCACATACTCCTACTGCCAGTAGCCCCTCAACGCGCTCTGACGTAAGATTTTTCTACTTGATGGGCTTTACCATCATCTTCCGATATAACACGCGGAAACTGACTGTTCTCAGTATCCGCTCTTCAGCACGCAAGCCACTGAAAGTATATCAGCCCAAATAGCACTCACTTTTCTCATATTTCTGTGGATCATGGGGTCGGTTCTTCTGGATCATGGGGTCGGTTCTTCTGATCATTTTCAGGAGTCCGTCATTTTGATTATGATTCATTACTGTCTTAATTCTCATATTATTTGCCTTGATAAGTGATCAGTAGAACCGACCCCATGACTATAAAACAAATAAAGAGCATCAGAAAAATTCCGATGCTCTTTACTCTTTGTGGGGTCAAGACCTCACAGCGTGCCTGTCCCCCTGTGAGCCTGCCTGTCCCCCTGTGAGCCCGATTTGTGGGGACACATTCGGAATATGATAAAATAGACAGTTCAACGATATAAAGAAGGGAGTGGTTATGAATAAGAAACTGACAACAAGACAGGAGTATGATGAGACGAAGGCTATTGTGGAGGCTTTAATCTCTGAAGCGACAGAAAAAGGCATGCTTGAACCTGAGATGGATAATGAGTAAACTCGTCAAATCTCAGAATTGAGCAAGTTGATGGCAACGTATGAGGATGAATATATGGATATTTTGCCTCTTCGCGAGAAGACCCCTTTAATCAGGTCGATTGAGGACTACTTCTATGCTCGTAATATGAAACAAAAGGAAGGTGCCCAGCTTCTTGGCATCAACGAGTCTGTGTTCAGCCAAATACTTAGCGGAAAGAGGCGTATCACTATGCCTATAGCAAAGCGACTGCATTCGAAATTAGGCATCAACGCAGATATGATATTGGAATATTCCTAATTGTCACCTGTTGGCAGAATTACACAGCGGAACCGACCCTATTGTGTACACTAATCTTTTTTTGGTAAATTGTACGTTATTTCGGAAATAATGTGTATCTTTGCGCGACCTTGATGAGGGGCGCGTATATAAAGTGAAAGATGTGGACGATTTGTTCAGACAGTGTTTGGAGGAGATATAGCCCCCAAAATGGCAAATAGTCGCCGTAATAAAACAAATAAAGAGCATCAGATTAATTCCGATGCTCTTTACTCTTTTGGGTCAAGACCTCACAGCGTGCCTGTCCCCCTGTGAGCCTATATTTAAGTGGAAGCAACTTACACGCTAATCTCACCGCGAATGCTCTGATTCATCAGGTGGCGCACCTGTTCCGGGTCGTCGTAGCGTGACTGTAGGAACATCAGCTTGTTATTTTTACTTTTTAATTAATTGTTTTAATAGGTTATTACTTATTATTCTCTGACTTCTTCATATATTTATGGTATGCCTCTACCAATTGTTGGCGACGTTCGGGTGTGACGGTAATCAGCCGTACATTTGTGTCGTCATCCAGCTTGATGTCGTATTTGGTGTCTCTGTTACAGTAGAAACTGTATTTCACCTCGGAGTGCATGTCGTCAGTGACCTTGCCGTCGTCACAGCAGTAGTATAGCGACTTTTGGCCTCCCTCCGTTTGGTCTCTTTTCTTCATCCACTCCGTCCACCCCATGAGAGGCTTCTCGATGTTCCACTCTTCCCAGGAAATCGGGATGTACTTCTTGCCGTCGATGGTCAGTTCTATGAGTTTGTCGCCGAACATATCCATGTATTTCGACATCAGTTTGTCGTACAGCATGGCCGTCATATAGTCCGTGTGCTCTATTCCCTGCTTCTTGTTCTTGGTCAGATGATTGCGTAGTTCCGTCATGTAATACAGCGACCTTTCATCCTCGTCTTTCGTCAAGCTGAAAAAGGCGCCATACATGTCGAACACAAATGAGTAGCCATCGTCCTCGCCCAGGCGCACGCCCATCTTTTCGGCATGCCTCATCGCGTCTATGTAGAACAAGGCGCGGTCCAGGTCTTCCTTCCCGGCAGCTATCGTCGCCAGCATCATCCCCGCCGCAGGTACCACCGAGTCGGGTACCTCCTTTTTAAGGTCCATGGCAAGGTGAAAGAGACGCTCAAAGTATTTCTCTGCCTGCGCCGGGTTATACATTTCGGTCCCCTTGTTGACCAGGAACATGCCCGCATCAAATTGGGCCTTCCAGTCCGTGGGGTTCTCGTCTGCCGCTTTCGTCAAGCGTAGCATCTCCTCGTTCTTGCTTTCCGTCCCTTCCGTCTGGGCGTTCACATTCATTGCTGCGAAGCAAGCAAATACTGCCATTACAAAAATCTTTCTCATAATCAATAATGTTTAAAGGGTTTATAATGTTTATTGTGTTAGTATTTTAGTTTCAGACACATAAGCGTAAGGTCGTCGCTGGGGTCGGCACCGGCTCGGTGCTCCTCCACAACTTTCTTCAGCATGGCAATAACCTGATGGGAGTCGAGGCTACCGGCAGTCGACATGATATGAAGCAGGCGTTCATCACCCAACAGCTCATGCTGCGGGTTCTCTGCCTCGTTCAGACCGTCGGTGTAAATGAGCAGTTGCTTACCTCGGAAGTCGTCGATGGTCTCACCGAGGAAAGGAGTGCCTTCTCCAAAGCCAATCATCTGATTGACGTGCTGCATCTCGAGGAACTGACCATTGATGAAAGGTGCATTATGGCCGCAGTTGCAGTAGTCGAGACGGCCGGTGTCGAGGTGGAGCAGGCCGATGAACATTGTCACGAACATAGAGCTGTCATTGCCATCGGAGAGTTCGTTGTTCATTCGGAATGCGATGTCGGCGGGCATCATGCCCTCGGTGGCGAGGGTACGGAAGAGTCGGGCCGACTGTGCCATGAAGAGCGAGGCGGGCACCCCCTTTCCACTGACGTCGCCCACACAGAAGTAGAGACGGTCACCCTGAAGGATGTAGCCATAGAGGTCGCCGCCAACCTCCTTGGCGGGTGTCATCTCAGCATACATGTCGAGACCATCACGTTCAGGGAATATGCCCGGTACCATCGACATCTGTATGTCACGGGCTATGCGGAGCTCCGATTCTATGCGCTCCTTGGCGGCAGTGGTTTCTTCTAACTGGTCGTAGGCTGTCTGCAGCTGCGTGTGCGCCGTTTCCAACTGCCGGTGGGCCGTGGCGAGACGTTTCTGCGCTTTGCGACGATGCAAGGAATAGATGATGAAGAAAGTGGTGAGCAGCACCAGTGCGGCAGCAGTTCCCCAGAGCCGCTGCTGCGACAGTTCGGCCTGTTGGCGGGCTATCTGCATCTCTTTGCCCTGTGTGTCGTAGATAGTAGCCATTTCTGCCATCGAACCTTTCTTCTGCCAGATGTAGGCCGAGTCAAAGGCCTCGGCTATCTGGTTTGCCACAAACAGCGCGGAGTCCTTACGTCCGGCATTGTAGTTGGCGCGGAACTTGGGGAAATAGTAAGCATAGAGCTCCTCCAAGTATAGCTTTTCGTTGTTCCACTTAATGAAATTGTCGAGTGCACGGTAGTTGTCGGCGGCATCTTCCCAGCGCTCGGCATTCATCAGGTAGTCGTTTGACTGGATGAGGCCGTTGACATCGTAGGCGCACTGGTATTTCCGGAACTCAGCATATTCGGCAGCTGCCGAATCCTTCATTCCCAGACTCCACACCTTTATGGCGCGGTCCAGATGAGTGTAGCCATTGTAGATAGGCCAGACGTCAGCATTGGGGTAGCGCCGTGCAAAGAGGTTACCGATGGAGTCGGTAAACGCCATCCAGTTTCTGGCTCCCTCAAAGTCCTTCACCCTGACGTAGGCATCTTTGATTCTGGCGTAGTAGTTGATGAACGACTGGTGGATATAGTGCGACGTATCCACGGCCAGCACTTGACGGCCGAAATCACGTGCCTTCAAGACGGCCTTCTTCGCCTTGTCAGGCTGTTCCAGTTTCAGATAACAGCATCCCATCAGCGAATAAAGGTCAATTTTATGGTCTATGCGAAGGAAAGTGCCCAATGAGTCCATTGAGGCGAGAAGAGGGACTGCCACACGCAGGAACCCTTCATAATTATGCCTTATATATAACAGATTTGCCAATTCGTAGCTGGCATCGTTGTAGTACCATCTCTCGCGGTCCTTACGACTGTTGTGCGTGATGGCCCGACTATACCACTTCTCGGCCTCAAGTCTCTTGTCGGCATTGTTATATATCATACCACGATAGGTATCTGCCCCCAACCCGTCCAAGTCGCCTGCCTGCTCCAGGCTGTCAATGATTTGCGTCAGACGTGCTAAGACAAACTCTCTCTGCTCATTACTGCCATAGTAGATGCTTTTCCAATCGACGGAGAATATGGTGTTAAGTACCAGTGTATCTATCTGGGTATAGTCGGGTTGTGACAAGTCAGCCCGCTCTCTGTCTTCCCTGTTCTCGCATGCATAAACGGAGAAGAGCAAACCTATAGCGACAAATGCTGTCATTATAAAACACTTTCTCATAATTAAAATGTTTTAAAGGGTTTTTAATCTTTCATACTGACGCAGCTTACCTCGCATTTCCATGTTCTCGTCAAGGAATGATTTCAGGTGGACGTTGTTGTCGTTGATGCGCCATCGCTGATAGACGATGATGGCCACCAAGACCAGGAATACCACGACGACGGCGACTCCCAAGGCTACTGCGATGATAAACGATGCTTCCATATTGCTACAAATTTTGCAGTAAAAATACAAACCGCCAGCAAAACGGATGTTTCAAATTGGGAAATGTTTGTTCCATATTTGGAAAACTTGCATTCCCCCTGTGCCAGAACGAGAAAAAGTAAAGCCCGCTGTGACACAGCGAGCTTCATTTCCCCGATGAAACGGGAATTTTTACTTTATAGCTACTCTACGGTGATTCTATATTTTACGGTATTCAGAAGGTGTCATGCCATAGGCATTCCGAAATATGCGGATCAACGTAGTGCGGCTGGGAATGCCTGACAATACGCCGATGATGGCGATGGGGTCATCGGTGGTTTTCAGCAGACGGGCGACATGTTCCAGACGATAGCGGTTGATGAAGTCGCTCACGGTCTCACCTTTCGAGCACTGACGGATAGCCTGCTCCACATATTTCGCGTTAGTGCCAAGCAACCGTGCCAGCGCGTTGCGGTTCAGTGTCTCATCGGTATAGGGTTGTTGTTCGTCCATCAGCAAGCATAGTCTGCGGTATAGTTGTTGCTCGGCAGTGAGTTGTTCCTCGGGGGCGGCTTGCAACTGTACCATCTCCTGTTGCTCTTCCTTGCGGCGTTGCTCTATCTCATCATAGAGTTTCCTGTTCTTGGCAGTCAGTAGCTGATTATTCTTATAGGTACGCCAAAGCAGGTAGCTGATGAGCAGGATAAGAAGTATGGCCGAGACAAGCAGTATGCGATGGATACGTGTTTCGGCTTTGGCGTTGTTCAGTGCCAGCTCCTTTTCATGGGTCTGGTAGATGACTGCCAACTCGGCAGCATCGTTCTTCTTCTGCCAGACGAGGGCAGAGTCGATGGCGGCACTGATGCTGTCGCCAATAACCATTGCATCGGCATTACGCCCCGCTTTGCGGTAGGCTGTGTAGCGGGGAGACAATCGGGTGGCGATGATGTCGAATGTCATCTTGGCACCGTCGGTAGCCAAATAGGTGCTGTCAATCTGCTCATACCAGTAGGCTGCCTCGTTGTAACGGCCTGCCGCCATCAGGTAGTCGGCCGCCTCGGTGTAGCTTCTTGGCTCCATAAGGCGACTGTGGGGAATGGCAGCGTAAGTGGCGGCAGCTTCGGCAGCATGACCTGATTCTTGTTGGTATAGTGCCCGCAGGAGGGCAACATGTCCTTTCCATTCCTCAATCATCAGCGAGTCATGATGCTCTTGCTCAGCGAGGGCTAACCCCTGTGCGCAGCGGTCAATCCATTCCAACGCCTCTTCGATGTCACCTGTTTTGTGGTGAATATCGGATATGTTCATACAGGCCCATGCCATATTCCATCCTTCCCGGTGCTCATTATCGTTGAATTGTTGCACTGCCTCATAGACTTTCTGTCCCGTGAGCTTTGCCTCGTCGAACTGGTGCAACTGTAGCTGGACATTCGCCATAAGCATCAGCAAAGCAGACTCGATCCTTTTGGGGAACGCCTCGTTTCCTTCTGCCTGATGCATCAGCTTGGAGATGACGCCCAGTGCACCCTCAGTATCGCCCCGACTAAAACGCAGACATGCCCAGCGATAGCCGGCATCGGTATAAGTATGCCAATCTTGTGAAGGGTCTGAGGCATAGCCTTCGTAAGACTTCTTATAGAAATGCTCTGCTATCTGCATCTGCCAGCCTTGGTCGTAGGCAAGACCACGCAGGTGGTCGGCCTTTGGTGTGCCGATGATGTTCTCCGTCTCCATGCTGTCGATAATGGCCAAAATCCGCTTCAGGTCTTTTGCCTTGTGTGCTTCGCTATACTGATGCCATGCGGCTTTTGCCTTCACGTCATTTGACGTTCCATTACCCGTGCAACCCATTGTAAGAACCAGCAGGGTACATAATAATATGAGGTATATTGTCTGCTTCATTTGTATGTTCCATTTGACTGCAAAACTGCGTAGCAAAGGTAAGCATAAAATCTGAGATAGCCACCACTCTTGATGATTTTTTTGCTAAGGACAAATTTATTTCTATTCTGTTCTCTGTGATATATTCTCATTAGAATCTTGTTGTACTCTCCGAACTCTCTCCTCATAGTGGCAAGAGAATTGTTAAATGGAGCAGATCATCCATGTTATATAGTTATGATAAATTGTTGCTAATATGGGTAAGGATGATGTCCAGACGTATGTGAGTATCGGTGAAGAACAAGGTGGTCCCCCCTATATTGTAATCGTCTCATAAAAAAATATGGCGAAATCCTTGCATTTTCGCCATTTTTTTTGTATCTTTGCATCAGGAAAGGATTGTGCATGCTTTTCGCTTTCAAATTAAAACTATCATCCAAAATGCATGCCGACCCCTCGCTCCGCATATACCGAGCGCCCGTCCAACGATTGTTTGGCGGGCGCTCTGCATTTGTTGAGCGGGCGCCCTGCATGACTTTCCTGCCAGTAAACCCACAGTTTCCTCCCTGCAAACCTCTCGTTTCCTCCGTCCTCTCACCCCGCCCGCTCCGTCCTCTCACCACGCCTGCTCCGTGCAGACGAGGTTCCCGTCTTTGTTTTTTATCACGAATTAGAGAATTAGAGAATTTTTATTTAGAGAGTGCATCTAAAGATGCTTTGAATTTAGAGAATTGGTGACGCACAGCCTCATCTCTACATTCTTCGACCTAATGGTACGAAGTGTGGCGTTGCAATCTAGGTCGCTTGCAACCTCTATAATTCTCTAATTCTTGATAAATATAAGAATAGGTGATAAAGTAAAATGGTCGTGATAAAATATTATTTCTTATAATTTCTGGATCATTTCTGGCCATTTCTTTCCCCCCTAAAAATAGTGGCCATTCTCTGCAAGCAGAGTGTGGCGTCGCAATCATGGCCATTTCTTTCCCCTCCCCATGAATGGCCATTCATGCCATACACGTTTATTCCTCGATGTTCTTGATGTTGCTGATCAAGTCGGTGGCATAGGCCCGCAGGGACTGCGGACTGAGCTGATGAATCGGACTGATGGCGCGGTTAATCTGTAACTCGTATCTCGCCAGGACGTTGGGGTTCTTCTCGCCGGCGAGGTCGAGCAGCTGCTGGCGCAGGACAGGGGAGGGGTTGAGGAAGAAGTCTTCCTCATACACCCTCATGCCGTCAGCCACCCACGGCCCGATGCCGTAGTGGCAGACCGTCTTGTAGAGCTTCTGCCACTTCCATTCGGTCATGGGCTCAATGGCTTCGCGCTCGCTACTGTCGCTGTACACCAGCCGCTCTATGTTTCGTTGAATAATATCCATTATAGTGTGACACCGTTCTTGAAGATGGAAATCTCACGATAGCCGTTCTCCTCGTTGCGGGCTTTTTCACCAGAGGCAACGGCGAGCACCTTGTCGATGAACTCGGGCACGAGCTCCTGCATGGTGCGGCCCTCGACGAGCTGTCCGGCAGAGAAGTCCACCCAGTGGGGCTTGTTCTTGGCCAGCACAGGATTGGTGGCGACCTTCATGGTTGGCACGAAGGTGCCGAAGGGTGTGCCGCGACCAGTAGTGAACAGCACGATGTGGCAGCCGCATGAGGCCAGGGCCGTAGAGGCTACGAGGTCGTTGCCGGGGGCGGAGAGCAGGTTCAGACCGTTGGCTTGCAGGCGGTCGCCATACTCCATGACACCGCTGACGGGTGCCTTGCCGCATTTCTGTGTGCAGCCGAGGGCCTTGTCTTCGAGGGTGGAGATGCCGCCGGCCTTGTTGCCGGGAGAAGGATTCTCGCCTACGGGTTCGCCGTGCGAGAGGAAGTAGTTCTTGAAGTTGTTGATCATCGAGACGGTCTGCTGGAACAGCTCGGGCGTCTCGCAACGGTTCATGAGGATGGTCTCAGCGCCGAACATCTCGGGAACCTCGGTGAGCACGCTGGTGCCGCCCTGTGCCACAAGCCAGTCGGAGAACTCGCCGACGAGCGGGTTGGCGGTGATGCCACTGAAGCCGTCGGAGCCGCCGCACTTCAAGCCGACGCGCAGCTTAGAAACGGGGACCTCTTCGCGCTTGTCCTGCTTGGCCTGGGCGTAGAGCTCACGAAGAATAGCCATACCGGCTTCTATCTCGTCGCCTTCGACACGCTGGGTAACCAGCAGCTTGATGCGGCTCTTGTCGTAGTCGCCTAACATGGCCATGAAGTCCTCGGGCTGGTTGTTCTCACATCCCAGACTGAGCACCAGCACACCACCGGCATTGGGGTGCAGGCAGATGTCGCGCAGCACTTTGCGGGTGTTCTCGTGGTCTTCGGAGAGCTGTGAACAGCCGTAGTTGTGGTGCCACGTCCAGATGGCGTCAACGCCCTTGCCCTTTGTCTCCATCATGAGACGGTGGGCCAGGTTCTCGGCAATGCCGTTGACGCAGCCGACGGTGGGTACAATCCAGATTTCGTTGCGCACGCCGACGTCGCCGTTCTTGCGGACATAGCCTTTGAAGGTGCGGCCTTCATTCTTGATTTTCAGCGGTTCGTCCACGGGGTTGTAGGTGTACTCAAGGGTTCCTGAGAGATTGGTCTTCAGGTTGTTTTCGTTCACCCAGTCGCCGGCCTTCATGTCCTGACGGGCATGGCCGATGGGGTAGCCGTACTTGATGATGTCCTCGCCCTCGCGGACGTCCTTGATGAGCACTTTGTGACCGGCAGGGGTGTCCTGGTTCACGATGATTGACTTGCCGTCGACCTCGATGATATCGCCCTGCTTCTTGGCAGCGAGGCATACAACGACAGAATCGGCGGGATTAATCTTTAAGAATGTAGCTTGTTCCATAATTGTTTTGTTTTGTTTTAGTTTATCCTATGTTTTTACGTCTATAATAGTCGATGTTTTCCTTTGAGAGCAGCTCGATGGGCATGTAGTTGACGGGGTCGACCTCTTTCTTGAGCACAATGGCGCGGAAGAGGGTGTCGATACAGGCATAGCCCTGCATGTAGGCATGCTGGGCGATGAGGAAAGAAATGCTGCCTTGACGCACACACTCGGCATTCTTTGGCACCATGTCGTAGCCCATGATCTGAATGTTGCGCAGGTTGGACTTCAGCAGGAAGTCGCCCACGAGATGGGCCTTCGAGTTGAAGGTGATGCAATGGTGTACCTTCGGGTGTGACGCGAAGAAGTCGCTGAGAATCTTGTCGTACTGTTCGCGCTTGACGTCAAGCGACAGATTCACTTCGTGGATGTTGACCGATGGAAAGTGGTCGTGCATGTAGTGACGGAATCCCGTCTCGCGGTTCTCCTGCTGCTTCGATGCCACATTGCCGTTGCGCATCTGCTTCATGAGCATGATGTCGGTTTCCTTGGGAGCCATCATCATGAGCATGCGGGCGGCGAAATAGCCTGAGGCAAAGGAGTCCTGACCGAAGAACGACAGCGGCTTGAGGTCGGGCATGTAAGAGTCGAGCAGGATGAAGGGAATGTTGCGTTCGTGCATCTGGTCGGTGTACTTGCGGGTGACGTTGATGACCGACGGTACAACGATGACACCGTCAGGATTGTTGCGCAGCACCTCGTTCATGACCTTGGCAAAGGTCTCAGGCGAGAAGCGGTTGTAGTAGAACACCTTGTTGGAGATGCGGAAGTCGCGGTAACGCTCGCAGCAGGCCATAGCACCCTCTTCAACCTCTTCCCAATAAGCTTCAGACTCATGTTTGGGGATGATGCTATAAAAGGTATATTCCTTATTATAAGCCAGTGCTGAGGCGTACATGTTGGGCTTGTAGTCCATCTCCTCCAAAGCTTTCTGCACCTTCTCCAGTGCCTTGGGCGACACGTTGGGACGGTTATGGAGCACGCGGTCTACGGTGCCTACCGAGACACCGGCGCGCTCGGCAATATCCTTGATTCTTGTCTTTTCCTTACCCATAGTTTACAATTCTTTCGGTTCTTCTGCCACCTGCGGCTCGTCGGGCTGGGGCTGCTGGTTGGCATCCTCGTGATGCTCCTTGGGCTTTGCAATCATGTTGCCGAACTCGTCGAGCACCATTTCCATCTCTTCCTCAGTAGCCAGACTGTCGATGGCCAGCGAGTCTGTGTCGCGGCGCATGTAGTAGCTGGCACAGGTGTACATATCGGCACGAATGGCGTCATCCTTTGGTTTGCCGAACTTGGCGCGATAATCCTTGAAAGCCGGGTCGCCCAGCACACTCTCAAAGAAGTAGCCGCAGATGGGCAATGCCGTTCGCGAACCCTGTCCGAGCTGGCCGGTACGGAAGTGGATGCAACGGTATTCGCCACCGACCCAGGCACCGGCAACCAGTCGTGGACTGACACCCACAAACCAGGCGTCGGAGTGGTTGTTCGACGTTCCCGTCTTGCCACCAAACTCGCTGTCGCTGAACTTGCCGACATAGCCCCAGAGACTCATGCTCGTGGCGCCGGGTTCGCGCAGACCGCCTAACAGCAGCTGCTGAACGAGGTAGGCACTCTTGTAAGGGATGGCCTGGCGTTCCTCGGTGGGAGCGGTATATATCTCGTTGCCGTCACGATCGAGGATGCGGGTGACAAGCACCGGCTCATGCATCTTGCCGTCGTTGGCTACTGTGGCATAGCCGTTGACCAGTTCCAGTAGGTTGACATCGCTGGAACCAAGGGTTAGCGACGGGGTAGGGTCGAGCTTCGACTTGATGCCCATGGCGTGGGCGGTATTGACAATACGTTCGATGCCCACCTCCTGGCCGAGCTTGACGGCTACGGAGTTGATACTCTGTGCGAAGGCAGCCTTCAGCGGCATGGAGTCGCCGGTGAAGTAGCCGTTGGCATTGGTGGGTGCCCATGTCACTTCCTTGCCCTTGTCCATGACTTTCATGGCAAAGTAGGAGTCGACACGGCGGTCGCAAGGTGTGAGACCTTGGTTCATAGCCTCGGTATAGACAAAGAGTTTGAAGGTAGAACCGGGCTGGCGCATGGCCGTCACCTTATCATATTTCCACGTACGGAAATCAATGTCGCCCACCCATGCTTTGACATGACCAGTCTGGGGTTCCATAGCCACGAATCCGCAATGCATGAAGTGTTCCATGTAACGGATGCTGTCGAGGGTGGAAATCTCCTTCTCGATGGTACCATTCTCATAGTCGAAGAGCTTCACTTTATGAGGCAGGTTCAGATAGTAGTCGATGGAGTCGGCGTTGCCGTTGTACTTCTGAGAGAGGTATTTGTAGACGGGCAGTTTCTTGGCCAGGTCTTCGATGAAGTGGGGAATCTCCACGTGGCGCTCGTCCTGCCAGGGATTGGTGTTGCCCCAGTGGGAATTGAAGTTGTGCTGCACCTGCTTCATCTGTTTGATGGCTGCTGCCTCGGCATACTGCTGCATGCGGGTGTCGATGGTGGTGTAAATCTTCAGACCATCCTTGTAGAGGTCGATGCCCTCTGCATCACACCAGTCCTTGAGATAGTTCTTCACGGCCTCGCGGAAATACTGGGCCTGACCGTCGTAGTTATTCTCAACGTTGTAGTCGAGGTTGATGGGAATCTCCTTCAGCGAATCAAACTCTTCCCGTGTCAGTTCCTTGTGGTTGAGCATGTTGCTGAGTACCACATTACGACGGGCCAGCGAGTTCTTGGGATTGATGCGCGGATTATAATAGGTAGTGGCCTTCAGCAGTCCGACGAGTACGGCAGCCTGTTCGGTAGTGAGCTTTTGGGGGGTAGTGCCGAAGTAGGTCTTGGCAGCCGTCTTGATGCCATAGGCGTTGGAGCCGAAGTCGACGGTGTTGGCATACATGGTGAGAATCTGCTGCTTATCGAAGAACATCTCAATCTTCACGGCGGTAATCCATTCCTTACTCTTCATGATAAGCATCTTCAGACCCGGGATGTTGCCCAACAAGCCCGTAGAGTATTCGGTACGCACACGGAACATGTTCTTCACCAGCTGTTGGGTGATGGTTGAGGCACCGCGTGCATCGTGGTGGACGATGTAGTCCTTCAGGGCTGCTACCACACCTTGGAAATCAATACCGAAGTGCTTGAAGAAACGTTCGTCCTCGGTCGAGATAAGCGCCTTCCAGAAGACAGGATTAACCTCGTCGAACTCGACGGGCGTGCGGTTTTCGCTGAAATACTTACCTATCAGCTTGTTGTCGGCACTATACAGTTCAGAGGCCTGAATGGTCTTGGGGTGCATGATGTTGTTCATGGACGGCGATTTGCCGAAGAGCCATAGGAAATTGACGTCGACCATGAAGAGGTAGAGTATGAAGGCGATGATGAGCGTAGCGATGCAGGCACCCGTCTTGACATACCATTTGCGTCCCTTATACAATCCTTTATACCAATTCCACGCTGCTTTGGGGGCGTGGAGTGTTTTCTTGACGTATTTATTCATCTTGCAGTATCCTAATTAGTTACGTACAATGATTTATTGATGTATTCCATTATCGCGTCTTGCTGGTCAGGATGGAACCATCGTACCAGCGGGTCGCGCTTGAACCACGTCAGCTGTTTGCGGGCATAGCGTCGCGTGTTACCCTTCATGCGCTCGACGGCTTCGTCCAATGACCATCGGCCGTCCATGTAGTCGAACATCTCCTTGTAGCCCACCGTGTTCAGGGCATTTAACTGGCGGTAAGGATAGAGAGCCTCGGCTTCCTGCAGCAGCCCATCGGTCATCATCTGGTCGACACGGGCGTTGATACGGTCGTAGAGCTCCTGACGTTCGCGGTTCAGTCCTATCTTCACCATACGGAATGGGCGTGAGTCCTGTTGTTTGTTCTGTTCCTTCTTCCTGAACGACGTATAGGTCTTCCCCGTCTGGTAGCAGATCTCCAGGGCATGGATGACGCGGCGCTGGTTCTGCCGGTCAACAACGGCATAATGTTCAGGATCCAGCCGGCGCAAGTCTTCGCAGAGTGCCTCCAGACCTTCTTCCCTGTAGCGTCGTTTGATGTCCTCGCGGATGTCCTCGCGGATGGTGGGAATGTCGTCGATGCCGTGGCATACGGCGTCAATGTACATCATGCTGCCACCGGAGAGGATGTTGATTTCTGAAGGGAGAACCTTCAGACACTCGAGAACTTCCTGTTCGTACATGGAGGCATTGTAATAGTCGTGGATGCTCTTGGTGCCGACGAAATGGTGGTGGACCTGCTGAAGCTGTTCGTCAGTGGGTGCCGCTGTGCCTATCTTCAGTTCACGGTATATCTGGCGCGAGTCGGCATTGATGATGTCTGTGCCGAAGTGTCGGGCCAAATCGATGGTCAGCACCGTCTTACCGACTGCTGTGGGCCCCGTTATGACTATCAGCGTTTTCACCCTATACTTATTCTATTCCGTTGCGGCAGAACCGCAACGCACAGTCGGTTATCTGATAACTCCGCGTTTGGAATTCTCGATGAACGAGCAGATGTAATCCACCTCCTTCGAGTCAGGATACTTGGCGCGGGCTTCGGCAATACCATCCTTCAATACTCCCTGGGCATAGATGATGCGGTAGGCATCGTGGATGGCCTCGATGGTCTCGTTGTTGAATCCGCGACGACGCAACCCGATGAGGTTAACACCAGCGTAGCGGATGGGTTCCTTGCCTGCGATGACGTAGGGAGGAATGTCCTGAGATGTGCGGCTACCGCCCTGGAACATGATGTAGCTGCCTACGCGGCAGAACTGGTGGAACAGGCAGCAACCGGAAATGATGGCGCAGTCCTCGATGATAACCTCGCCGGCAATCTTCGTGGAATTGCCTATAATGCAGCCGTTACCGATTTCGCAGTCATGGGCGATGTGCATATTCTCCATGAGCAGGTTGCCGTTGCCCACGACGGTCTTACCTTTCGAAGCTGTGCCTCGGCTGATGGTGACATTCTCGCGGATGCTGTTGTTGTCGCCAATCTCGCATGTGGTCTCCTCGCCTTTGAACTTGAGGTCCTGGGGCTTGGTGGAGATGCTGGCTCCGGGGAAGAACTCGTTCCCATTGCCGATGCGTGCGCCGAAATGGATGGTGACGCTGTTCAGGAACTTGTTGTTGTCACCGATGACAACATTCTTATCGATGACGCAGAAGGGGCCGATGACGTTGTTGTCACCTAACTTGGCCTCTGGATCTACGACGGCTAATGGATGGATTGTATTCATATTTTCGATATTTCGATATTACGTTATAACGGGACAACGATTTACTTGTTCTTCACAATTTGTGCCGTGAAAGTTGCCTCGGCTACGACGTGGTCGCCGACAAACATGTAGCCACGCATCGACGAGATGCCGTGACGGACGGGGGCAAGCAGGTCAACCTTGAAGATAAGTGTGTCGCCGGGAACCACCTTCTGACGGAACTTGACGTTGTCAATCTTCATGAAATAGGTACTCCAACGCTCGGGTTCCTCAAGGGTGTTCAGTACGAGCAGACCACCACATTGTGCCATGGCCTCGATTTGCAGGACACCGGGCATGACGGGTTCCTCGGGGAAGTGACCTTGGAAGAAGGGCTCGTTGGCGGTGATGTTCTTGATGCCGACAATGGTGTTGGCACCCAGAGAGATGACCTTGTCAACCAACTGCATGGGATAGCGGTGGGGCAACAGTTCACGGATGCGGTTGACATCCATAATCGGTTCCTCATTGGGGTCGTAGATGGGAGCTTGGATTTCATGCTTGCGAATCTCTTTGCGCAACTGGCGGGCAAACTTGTTGTTGATGGTATGACCAGGACGCGTGGCAACGATACGGCCCTTGATAGGTTTGCCGATGAGAGCCATGTCACCGATAACGTCAAGCAACTTGTGACGGGTACATTCATTCTCCCAAACCAGCGGTTTGTGCTGGATGTAGCCGAGGTCTGTGGCGTCGCGATGCTCTACGTGCAGCATATCGGCTAACATGTCGAGACGCTCCTGGGTGGTCTGACGCTCATAGATGACGATGGCATTGTCCAAGTCACCGCCCTTGATGAGGTTGGCTTGCAGTAACGGCTCGATGTCACGGACGAAGACGAAGGTGCGTGCAGCGGCCACTTCCGTCGAGAAGTTCTCCATCTTGTCGAGTGTAGCAAACTGCGAGTTGATGAATTTCGACTCAAAGGAGCACATGGCGGTAATGGAAAATTCGTTATCGGGGAGGATGGTGATGCATGAACCGCTCTGCTCGTCCTTTATCTCGATCTTCTTGCGAATGATGTAGTAGTCTTTGGGAGCGTTCAACTCTTCGATGCCGACCTCGTTGATTTTCTCGACATACTTGATGGCTGAGCCGTCGAGAATGGGGAATTCAGGGCCGTTGACCTGAATGAGACAGTTGTCGATACCCATGGCATAGAGGGCTGCCAGTCCGTGTTCAACGGTGCTAACGCGAGCATCGCCTTTGCCCAATACTGTGCCGCGCTGAGTGTCAATGACATTTTCTGCAACAGCATCAATAACGGGTTCTCCTTCCAAGTCGATGCGCTGTACTTTGTAGCCCGTGTTTTCCGGGGCGGGATTGAAAGTGACTGTGAGATTCAGACCCGTATGCAGTCCTTTTCCAAAGAGAGAAAAGCTGCCTTTAAGCGTTTTCTGTTTCATATCGTATATCTTCAATTATCAAAATTCAATGTTCATCTTTTCCTTCATCGCATCAATTTCACGCTGTAGCTGTGCAATCTGACGGTACATGTCGGGTAGGCGTTTGACGACGGCCTGTGCCTTGAAGAATACCTTAGGATCGATGGCTGGCGAACCGATGAGTTGTTCACCATCGCCCTTGGTATTGCTAATGACACCAGCCTGAGCACCAATGAAGGTCTTGTCGGCAATCTTGATGTGACCGGAAAAACCAGCCTGTCCGCCAACCATACACCAACCGCCAATCTTTGTACTGCCTGCCATGCCTGCTTGTGCTGACATGACGGTGTTCTCGCCGATTTCACAGTTGTGGGCCACCTGGATGAGGTTGTCGAGCTTGACGCCTTTGTGGATGATGGTCTGCCCCATCGTCGAACGGTCAATACAGGTATTGGCACCTATCTCCACATCGTCCTCGATGATGACAATACCCAGCTGCGGTATTTTCTCATAGCCTTCCTGGTTGGGAGCGAAACCGAAACCGTCGGCACCGATGACAGCACCAGCGTGGATTGTCACATTTTTTCCAATCTGACAGCCGTCATAGATGGTGACGTTGGGAAAAATGCGTGTGCCGTCACCTATGGTGACACCTTCGCCCACGTATGTAAAGGGACCAATATAGACATCTTGTCCAATCTTGGCCGATTCAGACACGAAAGCCAACGGGTCGATGCCCGTCTTCTTGGGCAGCGACTGGGCATACATCTGCATCAGCTTAGCCACGCATTCGTAGGCATTAGGCACACGGATGAGCGTCGCCTTAACAGGGTGTTCCAACTGCAAGTCGTCGTTCACCAGTACGATGCTGGCTTCTGTGTCATAGATGTAATGGGCGTATTTGGGGTTCGAAAGAAATGTGATAGCTCCCTCTTTTCCTTCTTCAATCTTCGTAAAGGTGTGGATGGTTGTCTGTTCGTTACCCTCCACGCGTCCGCCGATAAAGTCGGCAATTTGTTTCGCTGTAAACTCCATGTCGTGTACAATATTTTGTTTATAAACGGCACAAAGATACTAAAAAAAAATCAAAAACGTTGATAACAGAGGTAATATTTACGGATTTTTTTAGAAAGTAGCTGAACATTTAAGATTTCTGAAGCCTCTGCAATGTCCCGTATTGTGCCGTCTTTGTAAAGAATTCCGATGCTGTCATCCTCAGGATTATACATGTCTTTACCTATCTCTGTCAGCGTCATCAGATAGTGGGTGTCGTCGATGCTGATGCCCATGTGACGGGCGATGCTGTGTCGGATATCGTCCATATAGTCATCGCTGGGACGTTCCTCGCTTACTTCCACCTTGAACAGATGACGGTCGAGCATGTCGGAAGCAAGGGTGGCAAGAATACGGTCGTCATAGTGTTTCCAGGCTTTCAGCGCACTCCAGATGTCGCTGTCGTCCAACTCTGCATACATGTCGAGCGCTTCATCTGTGTCAAAAGTGACATCTTGACGAAGGAAATAGGCTAAGGCGGGAGATGCGAAAATGTCGCAGCCCTCACGTATCAGGTCGCGGGCCCGGTTCAGGGCATTAACCAATACTTTTTCGTAACCGACGGCGGTCTTGTGCAGATATACTTGCCAGTACATCAGTCGGCGAGTTGTCAGGTAGTTTTCGATAGAATAGATGCCTTTTGCCTCAACTACCAGACGGTCGTCTTTGACATTCAGCATCTTGATGATGCGTGCCGAACCGATGTTACCTTCTGTTACACCCGTATAGAAAGAGTCTCGACGCAGGTAGTCCAGGCGGTCCATATCGAGTTGGCTTGATATGAGCTGGTGGAAAATCTTGTTGGGATATTCATCTTTAAAGATGCTGATAGCCAGTGCCAGTTGCCCTTTCAAGTCGCGGTTGATGCGTTCCATCATCAGCAGCGAGATGTCTTCGTGTGATACGTTCTTGATAAGTGTGTTCTCCAGCACATGTGAGAAAGGACCGTGACCAATATCGTGCATGAGGATAGCTGCCTGTACGGCCTCCGCTTCCGAGTCGAAGATGTATATACCTTTCTCTGTCAATGACTTCACAGCTTCTGACATCAGGTAGAAGGCTCCGAGTGAGTGCTGGAAGCGTGTGTGGCGGGCGCCAGGATACACCACCGAAGCCAGTCCCAGCTGGTTGATGCGGTTCAGGCGTTGAAACAACGAATGCTGCACGATATCGTACAGCAGTCCGCGTTTAATTTTGATGAATCCGAAAACCGGGTCGTTGATAATCTTGTGCTCGTTCACTGTCTATCTCTTACTAATCATTCATCCTGATTCTTTTCTACGGCTTCAAACTTGAACTCTGTAGCATTCAGATAGCGCACGTCATAACCCTTCTTGTACTTCTTCATCAACTTCAGGTACTGCTTCTCGGCCTTCTTTTTCTTAGTCTTGAAGAAGACGACGCATACCCGTCCAGGCTCTTGAAGCTGTTCGGCCAGAAAAGTTTTCAGCTGGTCGGAATACTGTTCACGACCTATCAGGAATTTCTTTTTCTTTTCAAGCCATGCCCCCTGAACGTCCTGAATATCGGTTACATACACTACACTATCCTTGAACGAAGCCGAAAAGCCAAACACATATAGGTGACTGGTTTTCACGATCTTGGCACTTATCTCGCAAGACAGCATCATGGCTGCTACGAGCAGCATTGTTCTTAATAAATATCTCATTGTCCTAAATATGCTTTAAGTATCTTGTTCTGTGATTCCGCACGCAACCTGCGAATTGCTTTCTCCTTTATTTGACGTACGCGCTCGCGCGTGAGACCGAATTTCGAACCAATCTCTTCTAATGTCAATTCAGGCTCACCGATGCCATAGAAAGCTGTAATAATGCCACGCTCACGATCTGTCAGTACCTTCAAAGCTGTTGTGATTTCTGAACGAAGCGATTCTGCCACCAGTTCTCGGTCAGCCATCGGTGCATCAGGATTGGCCATCACGTCAAGCAGAGAGTTGTCCTCGCCGTCCTGGAATGGGGCATCCACCGACACGCTGCGTCCATTTACCTGAATGGCAATGTCTATCTTATCCTCAGGTAAGTCGGTACGCTCCGATATTTCATCCAGCGACGGACGACGTTCATGCTCCTGTTCAAACTTGCTCAGCATCTGATTGATTTTGTTCATCGAGCTAACCTGATTCAGAGGCAGACGTACCACGCGGCTTTGATCGGCTATGGCCTGCAAAATACTTTGGCGAATCCACCATACGGCATACGAGATAAACTTGAAGCCCCTCGTTTCATCGAAGCGCTCAGCAGCCTTGATGAGGCCCAGATTACCCTCGTTGATGAGGTCTGGAAGCGGTAGCCCCTGATTCTGATATTGCTTGGCCACACTCACCACAAAGCGCAAGTTCGCTCTAGTCAGCCGTTCCAAAGCTTTCTGGTCACCCTTGCGTGCCAAGTGTGCCAATTCTACTTCTTCATCGGCTGATAGCAACTCCTCACGGGCTATCTCTACCAAGTATTTTTCTAGTGCTTCACTCTCTCGGTTAGTGATGGTGCGTGTAATTTTCAGTTGTCTCATTTAGTCTGGTTCGTTTTAAGCCGAATGCAAAAGTAAGGCATTTTTTTTGAATGACCAAAGAAACGCCTTACTTTTTTTATAAAGGAGCCAATTTTTCTTTATTTCGTTTTGAAACAGGCTGTTTTCTTATTAGAAAGTAGGCATTTGAGTGTTTTGTTGTTGCCTAATAGCCATACATTCCATTTCTATCAACCAGCCAGAACGGCAGACGGGAGCCTGGACGATGATACGTGGCTTGTCGGGGAACCGTTCCTCATAGAGACGGCTGACTAAGGCGTAGTCTGCCAGGTCGCGCAGATAGACAATCATTATGGTGACGTTGTCGTAGGTACATTCTGCCTCATGGAGCAGGGCTTCGACGTTGTCCCACATGCGGTGAGCTTGCCGTACGATGTCCTTGGGATGCTCTATCTGTCCCTTATTGTTAATGCTGGCAGTACCAGAGATGAACACATGCCGACGGTCTTGGTAATCGATATACGTGCCACGCTCAAAACTGACACCATAGTCGCTGGTGCGATTGAGGTGAGTGGGTGCATATAGATAATGAACCTGTTCCTTGTTGATACCGGCTATGGCGTAGTTATCCATCTGGGTCATCACCTTGGCGTCCTGGGCTCGTCCGCCAATGCCTGTAGATGCAATGTAATGGGTGTCCTCGGTGAGGCCTTGTGTGAAGAATATCTTGTTGCGGGCTGTTACGACACCACCATAATTGACGTCGACATCGTTGACGAAGAGCCACGTGCGGATGCAATTGTCAGCCAGCGTGCAGCCTTCTTGTGCCAATTGCATGATATACTCGTTGAAGAGCAGGCGCGTCTGGTATTCAGAATTCTGGGCGGTGTTGTGTGCCGAGGCATTCCACAGATGCCGGAACTGTCCGTGGGCGGCCTCATAAAGTCCGCTGGACAGCTGTCGGGTAGCGACATTGGTCAACAAATAGATCCACAGTCCAATTTTGGAACCGTCGAGTGGCGGCTGTCCGATGATGCTCTTTGCACAGTCACTGGTATCGGCCAGAAGTACGTCGTCTGCCTGATTGGCCACGTCGCTGAGGAAATAGCGCTTCATGACGGCTGATGCTCCTTGTAGTTCCGTGGCTTTCAACTGCTCGTAGCCGTCGAGCACGGCATCCAACTGCTGTTGGAAGCTGCGCCCTTCGGCTTTGGCATGTATCATGACGTGATACTCCCGAACCTCACCGGTACTTTCAAAGCAAGTAATCTCGGCCCAGGCATTATCAAATGGTATAATCTTGTTTTTCACTTTTTGTTGCGATAGCAAATTATTCACTTTTTACTATTCCCTTTTACTTGATATTGGGCTCTTCCAATCCGATGCCTTTCTTCTTATCAACAGCTTTGAGTACAAAGCCGAGGATGAGTGCTGCTACACCGAGACAAGCCAGCATGACCAGCGGAGCGGTGTAGTCGAACTGCGTGGGGTCGGTAACACCGGGATTGGTGGCATCGAGCACCTTGCCGATGAGCAGGGGGAACAGCCACAGGCCAATGTTCTGTATCCAGAAGATGAGGGCGTAGGCTGAACCGATGACCTTGGCATCGACCAGTTTGGGTACGCTGGGCCACAATGAGGCAGGAACCAGCGAGAACGACGAACCCAGCACAAGAATGGTTACATAGGCAATGATGATACCGCCGACGGCACTACCCTTGAACAACGGCAGGATGAAGGCGAATGTGAGGTGGCAGGCGATGAGCAGCAGTGAGCCCAGCACGAGCATGGAAGCAGCCTTACCCTTGTGGTCGACGTATGACCCGAGGATGGGCGTAATGAGCACGGCGAGCAGCGGGAATACGGCAAAGATGCTCTCTGCCGACTGGCGCATATAGCCCATGTAACAATAGATGACAAGGGAAATGATGCTGACTGCCAGCAAACCGTATTTCTTGAAGGCTTTCTTCTGGAAATTGCTGGCAAAGCCTGCTGCTGCCACGACAAGCATGATGATGTACTGCACGATGGTGACGTCAGGCTGTGCCCAGAAAGAATCGGCAGCTGGCGGCGTCAACGTGAGGTTACATTGCAGCATATTGACGGCATACTTCTGGAAGGGGAAGATGGCCGAGTAGTAGAGCACGCAGAGCAGGGCCACGAGCCAGAAACCACTGTCGGTGAGAATCTTTCCAAGGTCGGAGACTTTGAATGGGTCGTCCTTCTCCTCTGCCTCACCAGTCTGGCTATCGAGCTTGCTGTCCATGAAGAAATAGACGATGGTCATGATGAGTGCGATGCACATGAGTACCACACCAAAAGCTACGGAGCGTGTTACGCTGATGTTGCCGCCCAAGCGTGCAAAGAATGGCGAGAAAATCATGCAGGTGGCTACGCCAAGGCGTGCCAGCGCCATCTCGGAACCCATGGCCAGCGCCATTTCCCGTCCCTTGAACCATTTGACGATACCACGGCTGACAGTGATGCCAGCCATCTCGCAACCACAGCCGAAAATCATGAAGCCACAGGCTGCAAACTTGGCTGATGCAGGCATGCCCTCGTAGAAGGGACTGACGCCTAACTCATCAAAGACGGGAATATAGTTGAGGTTGTTAGTGAACCACGCTTCGAGACCGCTGCCCATAAAGCTCTCGCTGACGGCATACCACTTGATGACGGCACCGATGAGCATGACGGCAGCCGAAAGCACTGCCGTGAAGCGGACGCCCATCTTGTCGAGAATGATTCCTGCAAAGATGAGGAAGAATACGAAGACGTTGAGGAACACCTCAGAACCTTGCATGGTGCCGAAGGCTGTGGAGTCCCATCCGCGAGTCTCCTGCATGAGGTCCTTGATGGGTGAGAGGATGTCCATGAAGATATAGCTGCAGAACATGGCCAGTGCCAGAAGCAGCAGGGCTGTCCAGCGCATACCGGCTGAATCCCTCAATGTTTTTTGAATCTGTTGAGTCATAACGAAAATCTGATAATCTGTTCTATTTATTTCTGAGCCTTGAGTGCTGTAATGGATTCCTTGAGTGCAGCAATCTTCTCTTCCGAGTCGCTCTGCTTCTTACGTTCCATAGCCACAACCTGTTCGGGGGCATTGGCCACAAAGCGCTCGTTGGAAAGCTTCTTCAGCACACCGGCCAGGAAACCTTCCAGATGTTGCAGCTGAGCCTCCAGTTTCTGAATCTCGGCATCAATGTCAATCATGTTACCCAGGGGAACGGCGTACTCCACCATACCCACCATAAAGGTGCTGGCGGTGCTGTCCTTCTCGCTGACAGAGGTGATAGCCTCCAGGTTAGCCATCTTCACCACAGCGTCGGCATACTGCCCAGAAAGCTGGGAGTTGACAACCTGCAACGTCAGCTTCTCCTTGTTGGCGATGTTCTTTTGAGCACGAACGGTACGCACGCCGCTGACCACGAGCTTGATGTTTTCCACATCGTTCAGCAGGATGGTTTCATCTTCGTTGGGGGCGCTCAGTTTCAGTTCCTGACGCATGATGCTTTCACCGTCCTGACGCTCGCAGAGTGCCTGCCAAAGTTCTTCGGTGATGAAGGGCATGAAGGGGTGGAGCATCTTTAACAACTTGTCGAAGAAGTCGAGGGTGGCATCAAAGGTCTCCTGGTTGATAGGCTGCTGCTGACCGTTGACGTAGGCAGGCTTCACCATTTCCAGATACCAGCCAGAGAACTCGTCCCAGAAGAGTTTGTAAACAGCCATCAGGGCCTCGGAAATACGATACTTCGAGAAGAGGTCATCGAGTTCTGTTGCGGTAGTCTTGAGCTTGGCATCGAACCATTTCACGGCCAGTTTCTCAGCACCGGTCTGTTCCACGTCGCTGCTTACCTGCCAGCCCTTGACCAGACGGAAGGCGTTCCAGATCTTGTTGTTGAAGTTACGCCCTTGTTCGCAGAGTGCCTCGTCGAAGAGGATGTCGTTGCCGGCAGGTGCAGAGAGCATCATGCCCATGCGTACACCGTCGGCACCGAACTTCTCGATGAGTTCGATGGGGTCGGGTGAGTTACCCAGCGACTTCGACATCTTACGCCCCAGCTTGTCGCGAACGATACCTGTGAAATAGACATTCTTGAAAGGCATGTCGCCGATATACTCATAGCCGGCCATAATCATACGGGCTACCCAGAAGAAGATGATGTCCGGGCCTGTTACGAGGTCGGAAGTGGGGTAGTAGTATTTGATTTCCTCGTTGCCAGGATTGTTGATACCGTCGAATAACGAGATAGGCCAGAGCCATGAAGAGAACCAAGTGTCGAGGGCATCCTCATCCTGACGGAGGTCGCTGAGTTGAAGGTTAGCATTGCCGCTCTCCTTTCGGGCCAGTTCAAGTGCCTTTTCAGGGGTCTCGGCAACGACGAAGTTTTCATCAACGGGGGAACCGTCGACCACTGTGGCGGTGGGGTAATAGTATGCAGGAATACGGTGTCCCCACCACAGCTGACGGGAGATACACCAGTCCTGGATATTCTCCAGCCAGTTCTTATAGGTGTTCTTATATTTAGCGGGATAGAACTTCAGCTCGTCGTTCATCACGGGTGGCAGGGCGATGTCAGCAAAGTGCTGCATCTTCAGGAACCATTGCAGCGAGAGACGCGGTTCAATGGCCGTATCGGGGTTACGTTCCGAATAGCCCACTTTATTGGTATAGTCTTCAATTTTCTCCATGAGGCTAGCCTCTTGGAGGTCCTTTGCAATCTGCTTGCGGCAGTCCATGCGGTCCATACCCACGTAGATGGGCGACTGCTCGGAGATGGTACCGTCGGGATTGAAGATGTCGATGGTCTCGAGGTTATGGGTCTTACCCAGCATGTAGTCATTAGTGTCATGGGCAGGAGTCACCTTCAGACAACCGGTACCGAACTCGATATCCACGTAGCGGTCTTCGATGACGGGGATGACACGATTTACCAGAGGGACGATGACCTTGCGCCCCTTGAGCCACTGGTTCTTCGGGTCCTTGGGGTTGATACACATGGCGGTATCGCCCATGATGGTCTCGGGACGGGTGGTGGCAACCACAGCGTAGTAACCTTTTTCGTCCTTATGGACTACGTTGCCTTCGGCCTCTAGAGCTTCTAGATTATCTAGATTATCTAGATCAGCCACATAGTATTTCAAGTGGAACAGATGGCTTTGCTCCTCTTTATAAATCACTTCCTCGGTAGAGAGGGCTGTCAAGGCCTTCGGGTCCCAGTTGACCATACGCATTCCGCGGTAGATAAGTCCCTTGTTGTAAAGGTCGACAAAAACCTTGATGACGCTCTCCGAACGCTTCTCATCCATGGTGAAAGCGGTGCGGTCCCAGTCGCAACTGGCACCTAAGCGGCGTAATTGCTTGAGGATGATGCCGCCATGTTCGTGTGTCCAGTCCCAGGCATGCTCCAGGAACTGCTCACGGGTGAGGTCATGTTTCTTGATACCCTGCTCGGCGAGTTTCTTCACAACCTTGGCCTCAGTAGCAATCGAGGCATGGTCGGTGCCAGGCACCCATAGTGCATTCTTACCCTCCATGCGAGCACGGCGAATGAGAATGTCCTGAATGGTGTTGTTCAACATGTGTCCCATGTGCAGCACACCCGTCACGTTGGGTGGTGGAATGACGATGGTGTAGGGCTCGCGTCCGTCTGGTTTACTTGAGAAAAGTTTGTGGTCCAGCCAATACTGGTACCATTTCGATTCGACCTCTTTTGGGTCGTATTTACTAGCTAATTCCATATACATTAATTTAATAATGGCTGCAAAGGTACGAATAAGTGAGAAGAAAACCAAATTTTATTTGAGTTTTCTCCAATGAAAGTACCTTCGAAGTATTCAAAGGTACAAAAAAAGTGAAAAGTGAAGCGATTTTTAATTATTTTTCGTACCTTTGCACGTACTTATGGAACAAAAGCATACAAGACAGGAGAAAATGGAGGCTTTTGGACGGCTTCTTGACGTGATGGACCGTCTAAGGGTTGAGTGTCCGTGGGACCGTAAACAGACCAACGATTCGTTGCGTCCCAATACGATTGAAGAAACCTACGAGCTCTGTGATGCCATCATTCGGGACGACCAGCGTGAAATATGCAAGGAACTGGGTGACGTCCTGCTTCATATCGTTTTCTACAGTCGTATCGGAGAAGAGAAACAAGAGTTCGATATTGCCGATGTCTGCAACAAACTATGTGACAAAATGATATTCCGCCATCCACATGTCTATGGGGAGGCTGTTGCCAAGAGTGCCGAAGAGGTGCTTGACAACTGGGAGAAAATCAAGCAGAAGGAGAAGGACGGCAACAAAACCGTATTGAGTGGCGTCCCCGCAGCATTGCCTTCGTTGATCAAGGCTTACCGTATTCAGGACAAGGCCTGTCATGTCGGTTTTGACTGGGAAAAAAAGGAGGATGTTTGGGCTAAGGTGCATGAGGAGCTGAAGGAATTGGAAACCGAGTTGCAGCATGAGGATAAAGTGCGGTCTGAACAGGAGTTAGGCGATTTCCTCTTCAGTATCATCAATGCTGCCCGTCTCTATAAACTGAACCCGGACAATGCTTTGGAAATGACCAATCAGAAGTTTATTCGCCGTTTCAGCTATATTGAACAGCATTCTATCAAGGCCGGCCGTTCATTGGCTGATATGACGCTTGAGGAAATGGATGACCTCTGGAATCAGGCCAAACAACAAGAACAATCAATTAACAAATCATAGAACTATGAAGAAATTAGCAGTTATCTCAATCGTTGCCTGTGCCGTTCTTATAATGGGCAGCTGTGGCAACAAGTCGGACAAGGTTCCTTTTGATAATGGCGACTCCGCCGAAGTGGCAAATGCTGACCCCACCGTCTATGGAATTTGTGGTGAAGGTACGGCGATGAATACTTTGCAAATCATCTCTGACATGGGCGATACGCTGACCCTTGACATCTCGGCAGCCCAGGAGGCTGGCAAGGTGTTTGGCGGTATGCAGGTTGGTGACCGTATGGCTGTTATTCCGACTTCCGACAAACAGTCTGCCGTGATGGTAATAAACCAGGCTACTCTAATGGGTAACTGGGTGATGCCCAATCCGATAGATGGTTCTGATGAAGTAGGCATTAGTATTAAGGAGGGTGGTGTTGCTGAGAGTATAGACCAGAGTTCCATCGTCTATAAGACCTGGCGTCTTTCTCGCGGAAAATTAGAGATTGTGCTGATGCGTGAAGGTGGTAGCGAGGAAGATGAAATCTATCTTTACGACATCGTTAAACTGGGTGCCGATTCTTTGGTTTACAAGGATGCCGATGAGACGTTTGAGTACAGCCGTCAGAAGCCGAAGGAAGAGTACGGAAAGGAAGTGCAACTGGAGGATTCGGAGGATGAATTCTTTATGTAAAGTTCTGTTGCACCATCTGGCTGCCACCTTATAGTAACGAATGGAACCCTTTCGTGTAAATATCCTTGGCTGTGGAAGTGCTTTGCCCACACCTCGGCACTATGCGTCAGCGCAAGTTGTTGAGGTGCGGGGCAAAATGTTTCTCGTCGACTGTGGCGAAGGAACCCAGATGCAGTTACGGCGCTCGCATGTCCGTTTTACCAAAATTAGTGCCGTTTTTATCTCTCATCTACACGGAGACCATTGCTTTGGTCTGATAGGCATGCTGAGTACATTCGGCTTGTTGGGACGTACAGCACGTCTGGCCATTTATGCGCCAGTAAAGATGCAGGACATGTTGCAGCGGCAAATGGCCCTCTTTTGTCATGATTTCGACTACGAGGTGGATTTTCATGCCGTTGATACGACTCGCCAGCAGATTATCTATGAAGACCGTTCCCTGACTGTTGAGAGCATACCTTTGGAACATCGTATGCCTTGTTGTGGTTTCTTATTCCGAGAGAAACCACAGTTGCCGCATATTCGTCGCGACATGATAGACTTCTATCAGATTCCCGTCAGCCAGATTAACAACATCAAGCAAGGTGCTGATTGGGTTACTGCCGATGGCGAGCGTGTTGAAAACAGCCGTCTTGTTGTAGCTGCTGAAGCTCCCCGTTCTTATGCCTATTGCAGTGATACCCGCTATATGCCGGCATTGGCTGAAAGAATAAAGGGTGTTAGTACGCTCTATCATGAAAGTACCTATGGTGACGATAACCTGTTGTTGGCAGAAAAGTATTTTCATTCCACGGCCCGTCAGGCTGCCCAGGTGGCTGCTGATGCCGGTGTTGGACAACTGTTGTTGGGTCACTATTCGTCACGCTATGAAGACGAGCAAGTGCTGTTACGAGAGGCTCAGGAAGTGTTCGAAAATGCTCATTTGACAGACGAACAGTTGGTTTTTGATGTCTGAACTGCTTTTTTGATGTCTGAAGTGCATTTTTTTGCCAAATTATTTGGTAGTTTCAAAAATAATCCGTACATTTGCAGAGCTATATAGTATAAATGCGTATGAAGAAAAGACTACTTATATATTCGTTGACTGCTGCAATGATGCTGACGGTACCGGTTGTCTCGATGGCTTCCGACGCAGAAATGGCACCAGTGGAGCAGACTATAGAGGAGGATGTGACGATTACCGTTAATGGCCAATGGGTTGTCATTAATGGTGCTCAGGGACAGACTCTCGAAGTTGTTTCGTTAACGGGTCGTCGTGTTATGACCATCAAGATTGATAGTCCGGCACAGCGTGTAGAACTTAATGTACCTAAAGGTTGTTATATATTGAAAATAGGCAAGGTGGTAAGAAAGGTGACCGTTCGCTAAAGGCACTGCTGCCACTAATACTGTTGCTGCTGACGGCATGCGGCAGTTGGGAGACAAACAAGGACACAGTCCTGACGATGGAGGCGTTTTCTGAATTGAAGACGCCTGCCTTTGTTTTTGACTCTCAGGCTATTCATCAATCTCTTTCTGATATGGCCAAGGCTGATGAAGGCAAAAGCGATGCCGACCGTTTGACAAGTTCCTTCTATTCAGGTGCAACGAGCCGTCTGATATGGGTTGACCGTTCTGGTGTTGACGAGCGTGCCGATACCTTGTTGGCATGGCTGCATCAGGTAGGCACGTTAGGCCTGTCGGAAGAAGCCTTTGGCGTGAAAGCCATTGAAGCTGACCTCCAGCGTATGCGTCATCTCGACTTCGATGAGGGCCGTCATCAGGCCAGTCGTGTTGCCGCCCGTTTGGACTATCGGCTGACTAAGGCATGTCTGCGTTATTGTTGCGGACAGCGTTTTGGTTTTGTCAATCCGCATCGTCTCTTTAACAACTTAGACGTTGAGAAGCAAGATACCTTGGGTCGTGTGATGAAATACCGCGGTCTCTTTGATGTCAAGATTGACCAGCCTAACCACAACTATGTCGAGAAAGTGTTGCGCCAGGTACAGAACGATAGCCTTTCAGAATATCTGCAAAGCATACAGCCTACCGATAGGTATTATTTGCGCCTGAAGCAGATGTTACCGTCGGCGACGACCATAGAACAGCGCCGTCGTATACTTGTCAATATGGAGCGTGCCCGTTGGAGCCGTCATCAGCCTATTGACGAACAGAAGAAGCGCGTTATTGTCAATATCCCAGCCTACCACTTGTATGCCTATTCCTCTGAAGAAACTCTCGACATGCGGGTGGTCTGTGGCAATGTCAAAACCAAGACCCCACAGTTGTCCAGTTATATTGAATGGATGGAGGTGGACCCGCAATGGGTTATACCGATGAGTATTATCGAGAATGAGGTGTCCCATCGTGCCGGCGATTCGGCCTACTTTGCCCGTAACCGTTATAACATCTATGAACGTACCACCAATAGGAAGTTGCCAGTTGGTGCCGTATCGCGCCAGATGCTGGTAAGCGGCAAGTACCGTGTGGCACAAGATGGTGGTGCAGGCAACTCCTTGGGACGTATCGTGTTCCGTTTCAAGAACAATTTCTCGGTATTCCTGCACGATACATCCAATCCCGGAGCCTTCTCGCGCGACTCCCGTGCCATCTCGCATGGCTGTGTCCGCGTTTCCAAGCCTTTCGATCTGGCCCGTTTCGTGCTTGATAATCCCGACGAGTGGCTGCTCGACCGAATTCGTATCTCGATGGACCTGCCGCCAGAGACCGACCGTGGTCAGCAGTATGTGGAGGAGCATGGTCGTGGCAACAACAAGCTGATAGGCTATGTGCCAGTCACTCCTCGCGTACCTATTTATATATTATATTATACACTTTGGCCAGATGCCGACGGTATTCTGCAGACGTGGCCCGACGTCTATGGCTACGACAATGTGATGTGGAACCAGCTTAAGACATATATGTAGTATGACGGCAGCCGACGAACAATTGCTGATTCAGCAACTTACCGACCCCAAGACGCAGCGAAAGGCCTTCGAAAGGGTGGTGCGCGAATATAGCGAACAGCTGTATTGGCAAATCCGTCGTATCGTGCTGCTCCACGATGATGCCGACGATGTCCTGCAGAATGTTTTTCTGAAAGCCTGGACCCATCTTGACGACTTCCATCACGATTCCCGTCTGTCCACCTGGCTCTATCGTATTGCCGTCAACGAAAGCATCGACTTTATGCGTCGCAAGAAAAACCAGAGCGTCGTGAGTGCCGACGACGAGCAGGCAGGCATTGCCAGTCAGCTGTTGGCCGACAACTATTTTGACGGTGATGAGACTCAGGCCCAGCTTCAGGAGGCCATTGCCAGTCTTCCCGAAGTGCAGCGTACCGTCTTCAACCTGCGTTATTTCGATGAGATGAAATATAGCGAGATAAGTGCCTTGATGCATACCTCTGAGGGCGCCTTGAAAGCGTCGTACCATATTGCTGTGAAGAAGATTACGGAATTTTTTAAGCGGCATGATTAAACTTTTTAAAACAATACACGTCATACCAATAAAGAAAGAAGAAATGGAGAACGAAGAGAAGTACATCAAAGAACAGTTTGGACGTCAGAATCCTTTCCGCGTGCCTGATGGCTATTTCGACCAGCTCACCGAGCGTGTGATGGCTCAGTTGCCTTCTGATGCTACGGAAATCAAGCTGGAGGTGCCGCAGACGAAGAGCCGTTTCGTGGCTTTGCGTCCTTGGCTTTATGCCGCAGCCTGTTTCTCTGCTGTGGCTATTCTGGGGTTGACCTATCATTTCCGTCAGGTTCCCGAGGCGCAGCCTATGACAGCCGAAGCTGTTACCGTTCCTGTTGTTGACAACAGCTATGTCGACGAGGCTGCCGACTATGCTATGTTGGATAATGTTGAGATTTATGCCCTTCTGGCTGAAAACTAAGAATAAACAGATGATGTTTGGTATGAAGTATTATGCGTTGATTTTATTATGTTGGCTGACAGCTCTGACAGCTCAGGCACAGGAGCGACCGAAGTTCTCTCCCGAGAAGTTCGAGGCCGATATGGAAGCTTTTATCACTCGTGAGGCCAAGCTGACCGAGCAGGAAGCCGCTAAGTATTTCCCCTTGTTGCGTGAGATGCACCAGAAGCAGCGTACTATTTATACCCGTATGCGTAAGATATCTACAGAAACTGGTACCGACGAGCAGGCCTGTGCCAAGGCCGTTCGTGAGTGTGACCGTCTGAATATCGAGTTACGCGAGATTGAGCAGCGCTATCATGAGAAGATGCTACGGGTAGTTCCTGCTTGTAAGGTCTATGCTGCTATTGCTGCCGAGAGCCGTTTCCATCGTCAGATGATGCGAGGGTGGGGTAAGGGTCCTGGTGGTCCCGGCGGCCCTGATGGTCCTGGCGGACCTAATGGGAAGCCGAAGGACAGGCGGCGTTGAGGCCACACTTGTCGCAATGTGGACGGCGTGATGTACAGATATAGCGTCCATGCAGCAGTAACCAATGATGTGCCCGGGGAATATCTTCCTCGGGTATATTTTTTGTCAGCGCCTGTTCCACTTTATAGGGTGTGTCGTCCTTTTCTGATACCAGCCCTAAGCGATGGCTGACGCGGAACACATGCGTGTCGACAGCCATCGTTGCCTTGCCGAAGGCCACGCTCTGGATGACGTTAGCCGTCTTGCGACCCACACCAGGCAAGTCCAGCAGCAGGTTCATGTCCGAAGGCACCTCGCCGCCGAAGCGTTCAGCCACCATGCGTGCCATCTTTACCAGATGGTCAGCTTTGGCATTGGGATACGACACACTCTTGATATACTCCAGCACATCCTCCGGTTCAGCCTGTGCCATTGTCTTGGCATCAGGATAGTGGCGGAACAATTCGGGAGTCACCTGGTTGATGCGCTTGTCCGTACATTGGGCACTCAGTATGACGGCCACCAACAGCTGGAACACGCTGCCGAATTCCAGTTCTGTCTGCACCTCTGGCATTTCCTTGCGGAAGTGTTGCAACACGTAGTCGTATCTCTCCTTTCGTGTCATGTCTATGCCAGTTGTTGCAGTCGGGCAATGTACTTGCCGATGATGTCAAACTCCAGATTCACCACGCTACCCACCTTGATGTCACAGAAGTTGGTATGTTCGAAAGTATAGGGAATGATGGCCACCTGGAACGTGTTCTGTGTCGGATTGCAAACTGTCAGACTCACGCCGTTTACCGTTACCGACCCTTTGTCGACGGTAAAGTAGCCGTTGCGGGCCATCTCCTTGTCCTGCTTGTATTCGAATGTGAAGTACGTGCTGCCGTCGGCATCCTCTACCGCCGTGCATCGTGCCGTTTCGTCGACGTGTCCCTGTACGATGTGTCCGTCCAGTCTGCCGTTCATCAGCATCGACCGTTCTACGTTCACTTTGTCGCCCACCTGGAGCAGTCCCAAATTCGAGCGGTCCAAAGTTTCCTTCATGGCCGTCACAGTGTAGGTGCCGTTCTCTATCTTGACAACGGTCAGACACACGCCATTATGTGCCACACTTTGGTCTATGCCCAATTCGTCAACAAACGAGCAGCTCAGCGTAAAGTCGATATTCTCTCTGTCTTTCTTGATGGCTACAACGGTAGCAAATTCTTCGATGATTCCCGAAAACATAAAAACTATAAACTATGAACTATAAACTATGAACTAAAAAATAGGGGCGCCCGATGATGTGATGAAAACTCCTTTGTTAAAAGATGCGAGTGCTCCTATGCCTTTGTAATCCACCGGCCTTACGGCTCCCCACCGGAGTGGTTTTTGTGGCCCGCCATTGACGTAGGACGTCAGCTCAGTTTTCGATGTAATTTGATGAGTATCCCGATCGAACCGGCACGCCCCCTATTTTCTGTTTGCAAAGATACGAAAAAGAAAATACAATACCAAATAATCGCACATATTTTTTCTTTCTGATGATTAGTCATTCACTTTTTCGGGAAATCTTTTGGTTATTTCCGAAAAAAAGAGTAAATTTGCCACGTATTATGCCATCAACTGTACAAGAACGAAATAATAACTAAATCATAAACGATTATGAAACAGAGACTATGTATTAATCAATCGAGGGTAGGACGTTGGTTCCTTGCCTTGTTGGTCATGCTGATGATGCCCGTGACGATGTGGGCGTACGACTACAACTATGCCCTGGAGATCCTTGGTAGTGGCGACACAACTCCTGATGTATCGGGTGGTGAATATATTTGGGGCTATGTCAACGGTACTGAGACAGAGGCTAATTGGGGACTAAACGCAGACTGTCCTTTGATATACTCTACCGCTAATGGTCTGTTGTTTACATTGTCCCCGACGAGTGGCTCTCTGACCATTACGTCGCCTGAAAGCAATCCTTTTAGCGGACTCTTGTCTCGAATTGTGTTTGGATTCGAGAAGGTCCCTGCAACAGGCGTACTTAGCGTGAGTGCCCGTGTTATTGAAACTCAGAAGTACACGTCAACCGAGTTGTCGGGTTCTCTTCAGCAGGACAATACCGGACAATACGCCTTTATCCTGAATGAGCCCATAGAGTTGACCAATATGCTGATTCAGATTTCGCTTAACAGTCCTGAGCAGAGTCTGGACATCAGGGACTGGAACTTGCTGGCCTTGCAGATTGACCCGGTCTACGACCTTTGGATAGGTGATACTCGTGTTACGGGTGCCAATGCCTCCAATATTCTTGGTGACGCCGGCCAGACGGTATCGTTTGCTGTCACTAACAGTCCTACTTCTGTTACTCCTATTAATACGCTGACCCTGAATGGTGCTGCGCTGACGGTGCCGGTGATAGCAGGTTGGGACCTTTCCAACCTTTATATTGACATTCATGGTAACAACACCATTACGACTTATGGAACCCCCATCACAACGGTTAATGAGGATACTGAGGTTCTTCTTTACATTAAGTCGACGGATGACCCTACCGGCATGCTGACTATCAGAAATACCATTCCTGATGAGTATTGCGGTAGCGTCATCAGCTACGGATATAGTGAAGTGTCGATTGAGCAGCCTCTTGAGATTCTCCTTCCTTGTGGTCCCTATCCTGATTCTGACCTGCAGTTCGATTCCACCCATGTCGCCAGATTCGGTTCGTCTTATGGATTGTCTGTTGGCTGGGTTCCTGTGTATGACGGCAACACGAATGACTTGTTTGGTGACGGAACAGCCAGTTATGACAAGAGCACCAATACCCTGACGCTGAACAATGCAAAAATCACCGGTCCGATCATTACCCCGACTGACTTGATCGTCAACCTGATAGGCAGTAATAGCATCTATGGCCATAATGGTAGTGCCATTCGCACTACAGGTCAGAATGCGACGGTCACTTTCGTGTCGAGTCCACAGGATAAGGGAGGCGTTCGCCTGAAGATTGACTCCTATTCCAATTATCCTGTGGTGGCTAATAATGTGACGGTGACCATGAACGATTACCTGGAGTTTATTTCGGGTGAGGACTATCATGCTGCAGGCTCTTCCGGCGGATGGAACAGTCTCGTGGAAATTGGCCATTTGTTTGACCTTTCGATTGCCGGCGAGCAGGTGTCTACGGTCAATATGACGTCTATTGCCGAAGACCAGTTTGAAGAGGGTTGTATCTCCTACGACGGCGACCACACGCTGACGTTCAACAACATCCCCAACAGAGTGTCTAATGGCCAGTTCCCGTTTATCCAATGTTGTACGGATATGGACATTTTCCTGATTGGCATAAGCGAATTCGATTCTGGCGGTTCCTCTTTTGCTGCAAAGATACAAGGTGCAAATGGTACCCCAACCCTGACTTTCAAAACAGATGAGGATGCTCCCGGTACCCTGGTGATTCGTGGCTCCGGCGATTTCGTGGATGTTAACTATACCGTTCAGAGTCCGCTTTTGTGGAAACCTGAAGGCTACTTCGACCCGACAGGCGAAAACGGACCGGCGTTCTGGGTGGCTGTCTCTTATGGTGAGTATGGTCTGGCTATTGATGGGGTTCGTGTGAAGAATAACAACAAGCACGACATCGACGGCAAAGGCCATTTGTCGTTCGACCCAGAGACAAATACGCTGACCGTTAACGGCTATACAGATGGTGGTGACATCTGGACCGACATTTCACAGCTGATCATCAATATTGCCCAGACGAGTAGGGTGGGCCGCATCTATTGGAGCGGTCAGTCCGAGACTGCCGGCACGCTGATGTTCAAGCGCGAGGCCAATGCGCAGGCCGAGCTGACCATCGATGCTACTATTACTAAGACTCCTTCCGAAGAGTCTGCCATCTCGGGTTTCCGTACTGTCGGCTTTGCTTCGTCCGATGATGATTTTGCCGCAGGCACCAATGTCGAGCCAGCTGCCAAGATGGGTTCATACTATGATGAGAACAGCAAGAGGTTTGTCAATGGCAACAAGGTAGTTCCCAAGGTCATCGTTACGCCGACAGCCTGGCCGGTGTGGGTCGGCGACGTACAGGCTACGCTGCTGACGGCTTCCGAGATGATTTTCCCTGAGAATTCGAACTATCCGACGGTATCGTTCAATAAACCTACTAATACGCTGACCCTGCACGACTTCCAATACGAGGCTGCCAGCGAAAACGACTATGGCATTGTGGTTCAGATGTCGTCATTGACTATCGATGTGAAGGGTAACAACTATATCAATACTGTCAACGCCTATCGTCCGGCTATTTCGTTTGGTTCTACCACTGATAACATACTGACGTTCAAGAGTAGTGACAATGAAAGTGTTAGTCTGGAATTGTATACCTATTCATATATTCCAGGCATCACTGCTGAATACGTTACTTGCTATTATCAGGACCGACTGTATAAGACTGACTATAATTCGGATAATGGCCACTATTGCTACATTTCTACTTTGGAAAAACCTTACTTCTATACGACCGAAGACGACAAGGGCCTTCCTGCCTTCGGCTTTGAGAATGCCATTAGTACGCACTATAGCATCGATTATGTCAATGAGTCGTTACAGGATGTGACGGATGCTATTTACGACCCGCAAACGAATGGGGCTGTGCCCATGTTAGGCGCGTGTGTCGTTACAGCCTGGAATCAGGTTGGTGACGTCATCAGCGAAACCGCCACAGGTAAGCTCTTCGGCTTTGCCGTCGACGAGATGACCATTATCGAGGGTCAGTCCCTGGCCATGCCGGAAATCGTTCCTGCTGTGGGCAATGATCCCGTTAGCTTCAATTACTTCAGTAATAATGAGCAGCTTGTTACCATTTCCGACGGAATGCTGAATGGTGTGAGCGTTGGTCAGACATCTGTGGATGCCAACATGCAAGTGGGTGATACTGATTATTTTATACTGAATCCTGACGGCGCTGTCAGCCCGTTTGCCGTCAACGTCATCAGTAACAGTACCGGTATTTGGATCTATGCCGACAAATTCCCCAACAACATGAGGCAGATTACCCGGCTCAACCCCATGGTGGAATTGGGTAATGACAGCTTTGTGTTCTTCGACGGTCATGGCCGTCTGACGCTGAAGGATGCCGAAATCGATAGGATTGAAGTGCGGAGCGGTAGCGTTCTGAATCCTGAGGACGGTCTTGAGGTGATGCTCTTAGGCGAGAATAGCATGATGAATCAAGGTGAGGGTGCCATCCTCAGTCTGTCAGCAGTAGCCGGCTTGCCGCTGACCTTCATGGCCAACAGCTCGGGCAAGTTGGTGTATACCGACCAGAGCAACAGTCCTAACATGGCTTCCATCGCTACTGCCTTCCAGGGCTTCTATCCCATCACCTATCAGAACAACCTGACAGGTCGCTTTGAAAGTCTGTCTGAGCTGAACGTTGTCACCATCGCTACGGCTCTGGCCACGATTGTCGACGGTGTCGGCGTGCCTGAGAATGTCAATCTGACGAATGACCCGAATGCCGGTGCTCCCTTGGCCGATGTGATTGTCGATGGTGAGATTCTCTATACCCTTGACGATAACGGGACAGCAGGTGCTCCTGACGGTTACACCAGTCAGGACGGCGGTATGGTGGTTATCAACTCCGTGATGACCGATGCTGCTGTGCTGGCTCTGGCTCAGTCCGTTTACACCAACACGCCCATTGTTCCCGGTACTCCGGAGTTCAAGGCTCTCTTCAAAGGTGTCACCTTCATGGTGCCTGCCGGTATTGGTAGCATTACCGTCAAAGCTGTGACTGAAGAGGGTCATGCCCTTCACATGATGATTGGCACTCAGGCCCCCATTGAGATTACGACAACTGAAGGTGACGGACAAGTGATTAACTATTCCGTCACGCAGGATACCTATGTCTATATCTACCACGTTGAACTGGAGAATGCTTCTGCCACTTCTGCTCCGCAGCTGGCTCAGCGTTCACCGCGCATCGGTCCGAAGACCAGCGTGTCAACGGGTCTTCAGGGTCTGAATGTCACGGCCGGTATGGTCAGCGAGCCGCCTACGGCCAGCCCTTACGCCATGCTGGATATGGCCAAGGTGCAGCGCCTGGGTGGCGGCAGCCACGGCATCTTGGTCAGCGACGCCGAAGCTACCGACATTCCCGACGGCGCCTTTGCTGGTCCATCATCGGCTCCTGGCTTCAGTCCGCGTACTGCTGCCCAGAACATCTCGTTCATCGACCTGAGCGGCACGAAGATTACGGGTAAGGTGTACAAGCATGGCGAGGGTGCCTTTGCCGGTGTGCCTGCCTCGACGCTCATCTATCTGCCAGCCGGCAACTCTGTGGCAGACGACGATGCGAACTTCGTCATTGGCGGCATCTGCAACAAGCTGCAGCTGTCGACGGAGAGTGAGACCAGCTTTGAGGTTCGTGACAACTTCGTGGCTGGTAACGCTCAGATAGACCTGCCCATTGGTGCTAACGAGCGTGCCACGACCGTCTACCTGCCCTTCGCCATTGCGAATCCCGACGAATATGGCGACTTCTACGAGTTCAACAAGATGTATGCCGGCAACGGCGCCGTCAACATGAAGCCCGTCGAGGGTGTCCTTGAGGCCAACAAGCCGTACATCTTCGTGGCCAAGCAGAAGGGCCCGATGACACTCGTTCAGAACTCTGCCCAGATTGCCAAGCCCACTACGACGGTGTCGGACGCCTTCAAGGGTGCCTATGAGAAGAAGTCGCTGGCCAACGCCTACAGCTTCGCACCAAGTACAACAGTGAAGGGAACCTTCGTGCAGGCCACGGGCGACATCAAGCCCTTCACGGCCTATATCGACTCCAACGCCGGAACACCTGTTATCACGCTGACGTGGGGTGGTGATGTCGACCGCAACAACGCCATCACGATAACCGATGCCGTGGGTGTGGTGAACAAGATTCTGGATCAGCCGTCGGTCAACTTCAACGTCAAGGCTGCCGATGTCAATGGTGACTATAACATCAGCATTACCGATGCTGTTAACGTGGTCAACATCATTCTGGGCAGCAGTAACGTAGCGGCTCCTGCCCTCGACCCCGTTGACGACCCCGCTTCTGAGGTAGAACCGCAGTAAACAGTCCTATAGTCCCTATAGTCCCTATAGTCCCTATAGTTCCTATAATTCATAGTTCATAGTTATATTAAGAAAAAAGATGAAGATGTATCAATTGGCCAATATGAGAAACTTGACCAGAAGGCTGTCACGGCTTTTAGTCATTAGTGCGATGCTGCTATTGCCGCAAGCGGTACGATCGCAGGCTATTTTTGATGGTGGTGGAAACGGTTCCGCGGATTCTCCATACATCATTTCAACCCCGACCGACCTGTTGAGGCTATGCACGTGGATTAATGACGGAACGCTGGAAGGCGATGAGTATTTTGAGGTGTATAGCGGACTGCAGTACCTTGACTGCACCAACCTCACGAATTATGTTCCTGCCGGAACTGCCAACCATCCTTTCAGAGGGCGGTTCAATGGCAATAATGTCGCCATTACCGACTTGAAGATTACTGTCGATGCGAGTCAGGGATATAACGGATTCTTCGGTTATATTGCCGGAGGAATGGTCAGCAACCTGCGCCTGAGCCGTGCTACCGTAAAGGAAGGCAACGAGTCAGGTGTCGTGGCAGGATGTCTGAATGGCGGTACGATTACGGGTTGTACCGTTGCTTCCTGCTCGCTGTCAACGTCCAACACCCAAAGTCTTCAGGCTGGTGGCGTAGTAGGCCAGCTCCTGCAGGGAGAGATTAACAACTGTCTGGTTGACGGAACGACCATCAACGGCACGTCCACCTATATGGAAGGGGCTTGCTATTCGGATGTTGGCGGTATCGTAGGACTGGTGAACAGCGGTGCGGATAAAAGCGCGGTCATCACTTCGTGTGCCATCTCCAGCGTAGCAGTTCCTACCACCATCCTGAGCAAGCTGAACTATCCTGTGACCATTTGCGCCGGCGGCATCGTGGGCCGTTGCGAAGGAGCCAGCATTACCATTAGCAACAACCAGGTGACAGCCAAGGCCGGCACCCACATTTACAGCGTGAACGAAAATGAGGACCACTATGGCGAGAACCGTTGTGGTGCCATCGTCGGTTCCCAGGGTGATGCCACTTTCTCCAACAACACCTATACCTATCCTGTGACGACGTCTACGTCGATGTTCAACGAAGAAGCCCAAGAAAAGGTTGGTAATGAGTCACGTGGTACTGGAGTGTATGACAACGGCTATGACATCGTTGACGACCATGGTGTCGTGCTCTATACGAAGACGGTAACCGCCGAGGGCGTTTTGTGTGGTTTCGAGGGTGAATGGTATGGTCCTCTGTCTGATGACGGAAACAGGAAGTTTGCCGTTGCACCCGGTCAGACTGCCGAATTCTACCTCTATCCTCCCTACAGCTACGTGTTGTCGTCGGTCACCTTGTCCTATGTCCCAACGAAGGGTGAAGACCCTACAGTCGTCAACCTTGTCAATGAGGGTGAAGATGGGGAATATCTCTATCGCTTCGAGATGCCCGATGCCGATGCCACGCTGACGATCACCGGTGCTCCGGAAGGATATCTGGGTGTGACTGTGGCTGGTGTGCCTGTGACGACGGCCAATGCCTCGGACATCACCGGTAATGCCATCTGGGGTAATAAATTATCGTTCGATGCCGATAAAAACATCCTGACGATGGATTATACCACGATTGACTTGGAAGATGAGGATGGGGCCATTGCTATTGAAAGTACCATTCCCAACCTGACCATCCATCTCATCGGTGGCAGCATGATTTATACGAATGCTAGCGCTCCGGTCTTCATCAAATATACCGGTGAGGTGGGAGATACGTCACCACGGCTGACCTTCACCACGGAAGGCTTCATGGACGACGGCTATTACTGGCTGGGTGAACTGTCGGTAAATGGCGTTACCAGTCTGGCCCAGGTGACGGACGGCTATACCATCACCAACAATCTGGAAACGGTAACCGAAAACATTACCGGTCTGTCGCAGAACCTGACTTCCGGCTGGAAGTGTCGCGTCTATGATGACGAGCCTATCGTCAGCATCTGGAATCTTGAGGTCTATGATCTGTGGATTGGCACTGGTCGCGTCATCTCGTCAGACTTGAGGGCAAGTCAGGATAGCTACTGTTTCAATTACAATCCGGAGAACAATGCGCTGTGCTTCACTGGTGAAGTTTCGCTGGCAGTCAAGAGCAGCATGCCGAACCTGAATATTGAGGTATATGATACCGAGGGAAAACTGACGGCTGTGTCCAACGAGACTGCCGCCATCACGTTCGTTCCTACAGACAACGTGCCGACGGGTACGCTGACCTTTGTGCTTGCCGAGTATGCTAACCCTGATGATACGAACTCGTTTGAAATCGATAATGCCGGCGGTGCCGTCAGCGGCTTCTCTGCCGTGAAGGTGACAGCACCCATGTGGTTTGCCGCACCGACGCCGCTGCCCAATATGTGGGATAGCAGCGTCACGCGACTGGTCGTTTCCGACTTTGTGCAGACCGGCATTACCGTTACGAACGCCAATGGCCATGATGTGATGATTACGAACAGGAACCATGAGGACGTGCTGGGCGACGGCACCGTATTCTTCGACGGAAACAGGCGCCTGACGCTGGAGAATGCCAACCTGCAGAAGATTGTGGTGGGAAGCAGCAGCACGCTGACCCCTGCGAACGGACTGGAGGTGATGCTGCTGAGCGACAACACCATCGCCAACGCCGGTGAGGGTGCCATCGTCAGCCAGGGAACTACAGCCAGCTTACCGTTGACCTTCATCAACAACAGCACGGGTAACCTGAAGTATAGCAACACGAACACGGCTGTGCCGTTCAATACTGTGGCAGAAGCCTTCCAGGGATTCTCTCCCATCGATTACCAGGGCGTCCTGACGGGCATGGTTGAAAAAACGTCCACGCTGAACACCGTGACCATCGGCACAGCTCTGGCACCCATTGTCGACAACGACACCGGTACGCCTGCAACGATGCAAACCGCCATTGACTATGGTAATACTAGCATGGATGCAACCACGATACTGAATGGTGTGGTAAATAATAACGTGTTCTATAACTTGAGGGACAATGGTACCCCTGAATCTGACGGCTTTGACCATATATCGGGAGAAGTGGTGATTAACTCCTTCATGACCGATGCGGAGGCAATGACCGTTGCTCATCTAGTATTAAATGGTGCACTCATACCGTTTTCTTCCGACGCAACTTTTTGTAACATCTTCAAGGGTGTTGTGTTCTTGTTGCCTTCCGGTTCGTTTATCCTCAATTTAAAGGCCAGGGCAGAAGTAGGTCACGAGCTTCACATGATAATAGGTACGACGGGCCCCATTAAGATCAAGACTGATAATCCCAATGGATTCTCGTATCCGTATTATTCCTCTACCGAGAGTTATGTTTTCCTCTATCATGTTGAGGTGGCTCCATCTGCTCCGCAGCTGGCACAGCATGCGCCGCGCATCGGTCCGAAGACCAGCGTGTCAACGGGTCTGCAGGGTCTGAATGTCACGGCCGGAATGGTCAGCGAGCCGCCTACGGCCAGCCCTTACGCCATGCTGGATATGGCCAAGATCCAGCGCCTGGGTGGTGGCAGCCACGGCATCGTGGTCAGCGACGGCGAAGCTACCGACATTCCCAATGGCGCCTTTGCCGGAACCTCGTCGGCTCCAGGCTTCAGTCCGCGTCCTGCTGCCCAGAACATCTCGTTCATCGACCTGAGCGGCACGAAGATTACGGGTAAGGTGTACAAGCATGGCGAGGGTGCCTTTGCCGGTGTGCCTGCCTCGACGCTCATCTATCTGCCTGCCGGCAACTATGTGGCAGACAACGATGCGAACTTCGTCATTGGCGGCATCTGCGACAAGCTGCAGCTGTCGACGGAGAGCGAGACCAGCTTTGAGGTTCATGACAACTTCGTGGCTGGTAACGCCCAGATAGACCTGCCTATTGGTACCAACGAGCGTGCTACGACCGTCTACCTGCCCTTCGCCATTGCGAATCCTGACGAATATGGCGAATTCTACGAGTTCAACAAGATGTATGCCGACAACGGTGCCGTCAACATGAAACCCGTCGAGGGTGGTCTTGAAGCCAACAAGCCGTATCTCTTCGTGGCCAAGCAGAACGGTCCTCTCTCGCTCATTCAGAACTCTGCCCAGATTGCCAAGCCCACTACGACTGTTTCGGACGCCTTCAAGGGTGCCTATGAGAAGAAGTCGCTGGCCAACGCCTACACCTTTGCACCAGGCACTGAAGTGAAGGGAACCTTCGTTCAGGCCACGGGCGACGTCAAGCCCTTCACGGCCTATATCGACTCCAACGCCGGAACGCCTGTTGTCTCGCTGACGTGGGGTGGTGACGTCGACCGCAACAACGTCATCACGATAACCGATGCCGTGGGTGTGGTGAACAAGATTCTGGATCAGCCGTCGGCCAACTTCAACGTCAAGGCTGCCGATCTGAATGGCGACTACACCATCTCAATTACCGATGCTGTCAATGTGGTCAACATCATCCTGGACAGCAGAAACGTAGCGGCTCCCGCCCTCGATCCCGTTGACGACCCCGCCTCTGAGGTAGAACCGCAGTAAACAGTATAGTCCCTATAGTTCCTATAGTCACTATAGTAATAATAAAAAAACGCATCTATGAAAAGAATCATTATAAAGTCAAAATCCCTGCTGGCAGGCATCGTCCTGCTGGCAGCGACCACCGGTCTGCTCACGTCGTGCGGAGCCGGTACGATACTACAGGCCATGGGACAGCCTGGAGCCTTGGCCAACGCCTTCACCAGCGTCATCGGCATGGATAAGGTTACCGAGCGCGGACTCATGGGCTCCTGGCATTACAGCGGTCCTGGCTGCGCCTTCACCAGCGAGAACCTGCTGGCCAAGGCCGGTGGCGAGGTGGCTGCTGCCAACATCGAGAAAGAGCTGGAACCCTATTTCCAGAAGACAGGACTGACGGCCCAGAATACCGCCATCACTTTCAACGACGACCACACCTTCCGTGCCACTATCGCTGGCAAGAGTTGGAGTGGACAATGGTCGCTCGACGAGTCGACGGCCAAGGTCACCCTGAAGGGACTCCTGCTATCCCTCAACTGCTATGCCAAGCGCGAGTACGGCGGCATCTCCCTGCTCTTCGAGTCGAAGAAGCTCCTCAACCTCCTTCAGGTCCTTGCAGCCCTCAGCGGCAACGACACCGTCCAGAAGGTCGGCGAGCTCAGCAAGAACTACGATGGTGTCCGCCTCGGCTTCGACATGTCCCGCTGAGCGACAGAGTAACTTGTCAGACAGAGTAACTTGTCGGACAGAGTAACTTGAAAGACATAATAACAGAATAACATTTTTCCGCAATTCCTTTGGGAGTTGCGGATTTTTTCGTATCTTTGCCAGCGGAAATAATAAACAAACGTCTATGAATGCAGTATCAATGAATAATCTTTGGGCTTATATCCAAGGACTTTCGCTAACTGCCAGCAATCGCAAGTGGCTGGCAGAACGGCTGACAGAAGCTGATCCAACGACTCCTCCCGTGTTGCATTCTTTGGAGGAAGCCTTCTCAGACCTTGACGAATCAGAGAAAGAGTTCGAGCGTGGCGATGTGCTTACGGATGAAGAATTCAATACTAAGTGCCAGGCTCTGATTGACAGTTTTGCCGTTTAACTATGCAATTAGAAGTTTCAAAACGGGCCCAGCAGCAATGGCTTCGCATCCTTGTCTACTACAACGAGATGGGCGGACAGCGTGCAGCAGCTAATCTTCACCAGAAATACCTGAAGAAGAAAGAACGGTTGTTGAAACACCCGGAGAGCGGTTTCCCAGAGCCTTTGTTAGCCGACAGGAAGATACGTTATCGTGCTTCCATCATCAACGACTATTACAAAGTTATTTACTATGTGAAAGGTGACGTCCTCCGCATTGCTGCTTTTTGGGACATGCGCATGCATCCTGACAGACTTAAAAAAACGATATAACATATTGTCGAACCCTCTAAAACTGATGATGCCTATGGGCTGAGAGGGGGAATAAATCAAGGACATGTTGACATAAAAACACAAAAATCCTGCGATTCCTTTGGAGTCTCAGGATTTTTTCGTATCTTTGCCAACAGAATACTAATGACTAAAAACAATACAATGATGAAGAAACAACTATTCATATCATTTTTGCTCCTTGTGCTCATGCTCTATAGCGGCACTTGTACCATTAATGCCGTTTACTATGAGGAATCTGCTACCCCGTAACATTAGAGGCTCATTTTAGACACAAAAGGGATGGTTCTTATTTGTGTAAAATGTCCCCGAGATTCAAGGCTCGCCTCATCAATCATTTTTCACGCGTCATTTATTACCGTTACCGCCGTGGTGAATACCCCATCACGCCCGAAGTGCAACAGGTCATCCTCAATGCCTGCCGCGAATGCGGCTGGACGGCTCCCCTCGTCTTCGACAGTTATAGTGACGAGTTTGTATGGTAAGGTGAAATCCATATTTGAGTACAACAAGCCGATTTGGGGACAACAATTTTTCTTATTTCAAGGCGACAAAAGCGGAATATCGATAATAAACACTATCTTTGTACTCCGAAATTGAATTTGTCCCCATGACTGCAAACAGCATTTTGATTACAGCCGTCTTCTTTACATTTCTGGTAGCTGCTGCTATCAGCATCTATCTTTCGTACAAGCAAACCAACACAATAGTCAAAAACAACAATCTGTTGGCAGACGAGGTGGAGAGTCAAAAGGAACTGCAGCACCAACTTCGTAATGAACTCAAGGAATTGAAAGAGCAACTGAAACCTAAGGACAGGGTTTCGGAATTGCAACAGGAGACGGAATCGTTGCGTGAAAATATCAAAGATACCCGCGACATGAGCGACGATGAGCTTCGTGGGTGGATAGACCTACAGATGGCCGAGAGCCACATGTATGCCGATCCGGACCTTTCGCTGAAGGACATAGCGCAGCGCCTGGGACTGACCCAGAAGCGAATCAAGCAACTCTTGAAAGACGACGAGCGGTATGGACGCCTGTACGACTATCTGACGGAGAAACGCGTGCTTTACGCCTGCGAGCTGATCAAGGAGAATCCGCAGTGGTCGATGGATGCCATTAGCAAAGAGGCCGGTTTCGTGTCGCGCACCACCTTCCAAACCGAATTCAAGAAGCGTATTGGCGTCACTCCCGCCCAATACCGGCAGCACACCCAGACCGAAGTAGTCAGGGCAGAATCAAACTAACAGTTTGCGCATCGTCCAGCCACGGGCTATAACAACTGCGATGCCTATGATGTCTACGATGACGTAAGGAATGAAGTCGTAGAACATGATGGGGAAAATAATCATGGTCACCATATGGGCCACCATCAGAATACCCACCCACTGTAGCCATCCGCGATAGAAAAAGGCGATGGAGATGCCGAGGGGCAGAAAGACCAGGGGCAGTGCTACTGCCAATGCCAGGTCGACAACTGACTCTGGGAGCATGGAGGTAATATCTCCCGCAGCAACAACCACCATAAAAATCCACCACAGCACGGTGAAGGGCCTGACCAGCGGCTTCATGCCACGCATCATGGCATAATAGAGTATCATGTCGCCTGCCAGAACAATCAGCCAAACCGGTGCCTTAAGTCCGTTGGCATTCACCCATTCAGCTATGTCATACGAGGTGTTGAATGCCTGTATTACAAAGAACACAAAGCCTACTTCGATGAGCCAGCGGGGCAGTCCGCTTTCCACCTTATTAATATATATAGACCGCTTCCTGTCGTTGGCCATCATCCGGGCCGATTCGTTTAATGATTGGTATTCCATTTTTGCATTGTTGTTAATCAACTGCAAAGATACAAAAACTTTCCTTAAATTGCTATTTTAGTCAAACAGAAATGCTTGTTTGCAGAGGCAAATTCTGATTTGAGGACAAATAAAGCATTTGAGGACAAATACTTTTTAAATTATTTTGGCTCGTTTCCTTTATTTGCGCTTTAATAGCTATATTTGCAAAAAATAGATAATGTCTAAAACAATAATTATTATTAATAACAAACTAGAATGATGAAAAAAGTTATGTTGACAATGGTCTTGGCCTTGACAGGTCTGACCGTTCATGCACAGTGGAACAACTGGCATACCACGCAGGCTATCAGTAGCGGTTTCGGATTGTTGGGCTCTATGATTGAGTCTGCCGAACGCAAGAAGGCGATGGAAATCTGGGAACGCGAGAAAAAGCAGTATCAGCCCACTTTCAAGGAAGCTCAGGAGAAGGCCAAGCAGCTGGAACAACAAGAAAACTGGTCGGAAGCCCTCGAGAAATATGAGGAGGTGGCCAAGTTGAACTGCGACTATGGCTATACCGACCAGAAAGGCATTTCCACAAAGATTACCAGCCTTTACGAGAAAGCAGGACGTACCGAGGAAGGTCCCAGCGTGGTGAACAACAAGAGCGTGACGCTGGCCGATTACTCGCAGTATCGCTTCACACTACAGAATCCCATCAGCAAGGGCAAGAAAGACAATACCACGACAAAGATTGTCCGTGTGAGCTGTTCCGATTCTGAGACACGTATCGAGCTTGAGTGCGAAGCCGTTTTCCCTAATTTCGATGTTTGTATACAGCCTGGCACTTATATTAAGAGCAAGGGAAGCGGAAAGATGCGTCTGAGCAGCGTGGAAAACATTGCTACCTGCCCCACTTGTACCGTCATTCCCTGGCCATACCAGAAACTGCGCTTTGCCTTGTTATTCCCCGCACTACCTGAAACGGCAGAAGTGTTCGACCTCATAGAACCATCCAGCGACTGGAAGTTCAAGGATATCAGATGTAAATAACTTCAACGCTTATAATCGACAAAGATGAAAAGAAAGATGCTTTGGATCCTTTGCATCCTCCTGACAATAGCTGCGAGCCATGTCAGTGCACAGACTGTCGCCCCGTCAGCAACGTCAAATAGTAAGCTGGCACCTATGGTGCATGCCTTTGCTGCGCAGCAGGTTGAGGCAGCCAGGCGCGCTGGAGGACAGGTGACCCAGAAGTCAGTCCTCTTCGTCGTACGCCTTTACCCCGAAGTGGATGCCAGCGAGGCTAGCCAGCAGATAGAGGCCACTGGGGCCGAGGTGAAGACGGCTATCGGACGTATGCTGATGGTAGCCGCAACAGCCCGGCAGCTGCAAGACGTGGCAGCACTGGAGGGTGTACAACTCATTGAGAAGCCCGTGAAACCCATGCTGAAGCTCGACAACAGCCGTAAGGCCACCCATACTGACGAGGTGCAGACGGGTACGGGCGTCCAGCTGCCACAGGCCTATCAGGGCGATGGTGTCATTATCGGCATCATCGATGCTGGTTTTGATGTGACCCATCCTGCTTTCAAGGACGAGCAGGGCAACCTGCGCGTCAAGGCAGCCTACTATCCAGGCATGACCAACGGAAAAGGCAACAAAGCAGTCGTGGACGGCAAGGAGCTGGAAGGCACGCTCTTCGATACCCCAGAGCTGTTGCTCGACACTGCGCGTCTGAAGGACGACATCCACTATCATGGCACCCACGTGGCAGGCTGTGCGGCAGCCAGTCCCATCAGCACCGTTAAGGGCATCACAGGTGGTAGTCTGGCAGGTATGGCCCCAAAAGCCGAACTGATTTTCTGCAACACCACGCCCGACGAGGCACAGAAGCAGAAATATGAGGATTCAGAAGACGTTGACGATGTCGAACAGCTCAACACGATGTATGCCCTGAACTACATTGCCGACTACGCCAAGAAGGCTGGCAAGCCCTTCATGGTGACAATGAGCATGAACAGCCATCATGGTACGCACGACGGTACCAGTGCCGGTTCGCAGATTTATAAGTCATTTTGCGACAAGGGTCACATCATGACCATCTCTACGGGCAACGAGGGTAACGACAAATGCCACATTCATAAGACCGTTGACGCACAGCACCCGCTGAAGGCGCTCATGGGTGTACGTGGCCTATTTGCTCTATATAATTATCTGTTTACCGACAAGCCTGCCTACATCCGATTTTTCATCTATGATGAAGACAAGAAGCAGGAACTGGCCACCACGGCAGTTCATGAGCTGACGAACGGCCTCTCGTCGAAGGCACTGAAAACAGACGATGCGGAAGATGTCGGCACGGATGCGCTGAGCAAGGATTTACAGGCACTTCTGAAAGACCGATACACCAGCGCTGGCGGTGGACTGATTGTCGCCAACGGTATAGGTGCAGGTGTGGCTCCCGACGGATCACCCCGTGCAATGACACAGACCGTTATTCAGTCGAGAGGCAAATTCAACTTCCTCCAACAGCAACTTGGCATAGAGATAACATCGGCCAACGCCGTCGAACAGCGTGCATGGAATGAGGAAGGAGAATTTCTGAATGCCGAAGGCTTCGATGTGGCAGGCAACGATGTGAGTGTGGGCGACCTGAACACCACTGGTGTGCCTATCGCCGTGGGAGCCTGGGCAGCCAGCAATCTGATTGTCGACAAACCTGGCGAGGCTGCTGAGCCCGACGAAGATTTCAATGTGGGCGAGATTGCCCCGTTCAGCAGCTATGGCACCGACTATG